>PPYE01432781.1_pt1 | contig 29538 bp, 24 predicted proteins | sample 1559881 | NCBI WGS metagenome assembly PPYE01 (sample SAMN08240022, study PRJNA423297) | Human gut metagenome, whole genome shotgun sequencing project. | reverse complement strand
ACCGCATGAAATACATGGAGCGGCGCGGCAGCGGTTTGCGAAAGATTGTCAGTGAAACCGAAAAATTGCCAGGCTATACCGAAGCGTTCAAACCGGAATTTTTCTCTACAGCAACGGATTTCCGTGTGATTTTGAAGAACGTAAATTTCCATCTTGGTCAGGGGGACTTGCCCAGTGACCAAGATGGTGACCAAGACGGTGACCATGATAGATATGACGAAACAACAAAACAGATTTTGGATTTTTGCCGAACCGCACGGAGCAAGCAGGAAATCTGTGCGCATTTTAAATACCGAAATCTGACCTATTTCACACGGAAATATCTAAAGCCTCTATTAAACTCAAAGCAGCTGCGAATGACTATCCCAGACAAACCGCAAAGCCGCAACCAAAAGTATGTGGCGGTGCAAAGAGACCAGCAGGGCTGATCCACCTCATCACAATGGACAAAGCTGCTGGCTAGGAAGACAAGACCGCTCCAGCGCCTTGTTTCTCTCCCTTAATACGGCATGGCGATGTGGGTGATAGCGCCCCAGATGCGGTTGCTCTCATGGTTGATGCCCAAGATCCGCACGGTTACCCGGGCGCCCCGGGGCGGCCGTCCCCGTTTGGGGTAGGAGCACAGGCAGTCGATCCCACCGTCCAGAGCCACAAAGACCCCGGTGGTATCCACCATACTCACCGTCCCCACATACCGGTTGCCCACCGAGTAGCGCCGCAGCGCCTTCTCATAGGGATTCTCACCCGCCTGCTTCACGGAAGCCTGGATACTCACTTCGTCCCGGCCGGCGCGCTCCAGCTTCAGCAGCTTTACCACCACCCGCTGGCCCGGCTGGAAAGAAGCGCTGGCGTCCAGCATCCGCTGGTAGCTCAGCTCCCGCAGGGGAATAAAGGTTTCCACCCCAAAGAGTTCCACGAAAATCCCTGCCCGAATCACGGACACCACCCGGGCTTCCCCGCAGGCCCCTTCATAGAGCAGATGGTTCCCGGCCCGGTCCACGCCGAAGTAGTACTCCCGGCGCTTTTTTGCCATGGCTTCCAGCCGGCTGGCGGCCGCCAAACCGGAGTTATCGTCCATGCCTTTGACGATGTAATCCACCTCCGCTCCCAGGCGCTTGTTGAGCATATCGAAAAGCACCTCTCCTTTGGGCCTGCCCCGCAGGTCCGAGGGTGCTTCCACCGCCTGCTCCGCCGGGAGGATCACCTTAAAGTCCCCATGGTACAGCACCGCCATGGAGTGGTCCGGGTCATGTTCCGAGCGCTCCACCCCTTGGATGGTGCCGGTAAGGATCCGCTGGCTCTTGAGGGACTCCACCAGATCCAGCAGCGCGCTGCGGGCTTTATCGGCGTCTGTCTCCACGCCCAACCGGGAACCGATGGCCACCACCCCGGGCTGCCGTCTCCGAGGGCGGCGGGCTGTTCGGGAAGAGGAGCTTTCCTCGTTTTCCACAGCCGGCGCTTCCCCTGTGGAAGGTGTTTCCTCCTCGGGTAGTTCCATAGTTTCTTCCAAGATGTCTAATTCTTCTTTTTCCATTTGCACGCTCTCCTTTCAAAAACGATTAAAACTCCTCCGGCGGTTTGGATACGCTGTAAAGCCTGGGTTTTCGCCGGGGAACGGTGGGCTGCGGCTCCTGGGTGGCTTGAGGGTTTTCCTGCCGGGACTGGGGCCTTCCCGCCGGGGCATAGTCTAACACGCTGGCCCGGGCGATCTCTTTGGCCATGGGCAGTTCGGTAAAGTCCACTTTTTCCAGTTTCAAAAGGTTATGGCCGCGGATGACCACCAGCAGCTCATGGTTGGGTAATCGCAGCACCTCGTCCGGGGTGAGCAGCCGGCGCCTGCCTTGCCCCTGTGTCTGCCGGTACTGAGGGATCACCTGGGCTATGGCCATGGTCTGGCGCACGGTCATGGTGGAGTTTACCTGGATACTCATGTCGCCGCTGCGGGCGGAGAAGTATTCCGCCGTCACGTCGTCGGTGCAGCCCAGCAGCAGCTGGACATCGCAGTTGCCCACGATCTCCGCCCACAGGTTGTTGGGATACCGGTTTTGCAGCTGCCCCAGGCTCTGCACCGCTAACATGACGTAGATGCCCCGGCTGCGGATGACCGACAGGGTGCGGGTAAAGTCCGAGCCGTCCGCCGCGCCGCCCAGTTTTCCAATGTTGTTGAACTCGTCGAGGATCAGGTTTACCGGCACGGCGCAGCGCATCTCTGGGGTACTGTCAGCGTAGCGCACCAGCTTGATGAACAAGAAGGAGAAAAACAGGGAGCTGATGAAGGCCATGGTGGCGTCCTGGTCGCTGAGCACCACGAAGATGGCGCACTTTTTCTTTCCCGGCCTGGTCAGGTCGATGTCGCTGCGGCGGAGGATGCGGGCCACCGCCTCGTTTTGCAGCACCTGCAGCCGGGTGCCCAGCCCCAGCACAATGCCGGAGCGCACCGTGTCGCTGGCCTGGGAGAAGAGCCGGTATGGTCCCCGGGCAGGATGGTCCAGGGGGAGCCGCTCAAACAGGGCCGTAAGTTGAGCTGCGCTGTACCGCAGCAGCATCTCATACACCGCCGGAAGGTTCTTTTCTTCCGGTTCCCGGGTGGGGTCCAGGGCCACATAGAGGATCAGGGCTTTCAAGAGATTCCCCTCGCCATTGTCCCAGAAGTGGTCTGTTTTCCCCGAGCTGGTATTGCCGATGATGACATTGGTCAATACCTGGGCAAGTAATGTGTCCCCGCCCAGGTCGGACATACAGTTCCAGGAGTCCCCATGCTCGGGGGTTACCAAGTTGAACACCTGCACCTCATAGCCATGGCTGCGGAACAGCTCCGCTGTGTCGGCGTAAAGCTCGCCCTTACTGTCGGTGACGATGGCGGATTCCCCCCGCTCTATAATGCCGAACAGCGCCGGGCGGATCAGCCCCCGGGATTTGCCGGTCCCGGATGCTCCAAACACCGCAATGTGCCGGTTGAGCCGGGTGTCCACAGGGAGACACACGGCTTTTCCGTTTCGTTTGCCCAACAGGATTCCGTCCGGCTGAGAGATGGGGCAAAGCTTCAGCACCTCTTTTCGTTCCTTTTCTCCCATCCAAGAGGCGGTGCCGTAGGTTCCCTCTTTGCTTACCGTGAACCCCCGGGGGTCCTCCAGCCCGCCGCCCAGCCGGGAGCGGAGCTTTCCATATAGGGCAATTCCCCCGGAAACCAGGACCAAAAGTCCCAGGGAGCGAAGGCCCTCCGGTGTGAAAGCAGCCTGGATGCAGGGGAAGGGGGCAAAATCCGGGCCGGTGATATTCCCCTGCCCCCATAGTCCTCCTGCCTCCCGCCAGGACTCATAGTGGGAGAGCAGCTGCCCCAACAGCCCGCTCCCATAGAGCAGCACCCCAAGGCCCAGCAAAACCGCGGCTGCGATTGCGGCGATCCTTGCTTTTCGAATGGAAATACCCCCTTTCAGAAAAATAGGTTGAATTTATCCTAGAATTGTGTATAATAGAACTGGGAGGTGGTTTGGATGACCATCAATACGAAAAACATTGTGTCCATCACCGAGGCGAACCAAAATTTCTCCAAAGTGGCCCGCCTGGTAGACGAAAACGGCGCCGCTGTTATTTTGAAGAACAATGTGCCCCGGTACCTGGTGTTGGAATTCAGTCAGGCACAGCAGGAGGAACAAGCGGATGAGGAAAGCCTGCGGGATATTTCCCGGCGGCTGATCGCAAAAAACAGAAAGGCCTATGAGGATCTGGCGAAATGAGAATTCTATCCCTCCAGGCAAAAGCAGCCCAGTTGGGATTTGGAATCGCCGCGAATCACGCCTTTCAGGATGGGAACAAGCGAACCGGCGCTCACGTAATGCTGGTCTTCCTGGCGCTCAATGGCATCGAGCTATCGTACACCCAAGAGGAATTGGCCAGTACTTTTTGGGCAGTCGCAGATGGAAAAATGGACAGTGCCGCCCTTCTTCAATGGGTGATCGCCCATGAAATATGAACGCGCTCCTTCGTTAAGGAGCGCGTTTTTTTACGGTTCTTTCACCCCTTCCTCCACCGCGTCCAGCTCCACCACCCGCAGGTCTGCCAGACCGCCCAGAAAGTCCTCCACAAAGGGGACCTGCTGGGGAAAACAGACCACCTCCGCCTTTCCCTGGCGGCTCCACAGGCCCTCCCGGAACCGGAGAAGCCGGGCGATGTCCCCGTCCAAGTGGGAGAGAACCCACACGCCGCCCACCTGGGCGTCACACTCCATCATGCCCTGGCCGTAAGTGCGGGTGGAGGGCTCAAAGAGCAGGTCCAGCAGCCGTTCCTCCCAAGACGGGAGGGTGAGCAGACGCAACAACCGGGCGCCGAAGGGGTCTAAGGGCACAAAGTGGATGTGGGGATAGATGCTGTCAAACCGCAGCTCCGGATGGCGGGGGTCGGAATACTCCAAGGCAGAGAGGGCGGCTTCATAGGATTTCCCCATCAGCACCGCCCCGGTCAGCCGGGTGATCCCGCCGTTCCATCGGGCCACCTCTGTCAAGCTGTGAAGAGCCTTAAACTCTCCCATGCCTTTCCACTTCATGGCGGCATCTCGCGTATTGTACACAGCATAGCAACCCCCGGGGAAGAACAGCGCTCCCACCGCCCGGGTGAACATGGTCTTCTTTTCTTCACCGGGAAAGGCTTTCTTGATGTCCCGGGCCAGATAGAGGGCTGGTTCGTCCGGCGTGACCTTGCGAATCTCCAGCTGTTGAAGCCGGGGCAGGTCATAGGGCAGCACATTCACACCGGCATCCCCACAAAGGGCCACAGTTTCCGCCACCCGGTGATTCCGGTTCCGGTGGGCGGAGTCGCCGGGGAAGTGGTGATTCCAGAAACTGTCTATGTAATAGCCGTAAGCGCTGGGATGGAGCCAATGGAGCAGGGGAAGCGCCCCTTTGTAGAGCCGCAAACTTTTCTCCCGCCCCTTCCCATTGAGAACAAAGAGTTTGGTGTGGATTTCTTTCCCGGTTTGAGGATTGCGGAAAAGGGTGGGATGGGACAGGCGGCTCACCATTTTCTGCACCGTAGGAGGATTTCCCAGAAGATGCAGGGAGCTCCAGGGAAACTCCCCCGTCACCGCTAAGATTTGCAGCACATTCCAGACAAGGGTGTTTGACTGAAGGGTGGGCGTGTTCACGCACCTCCTCTCTGTGGATTTTCCGACAAGATGCCTGCTCTCTTCGTCGGATTTTCGGGATACCAAGTGGGGAAACCGCCGGGAATTTCCTAAGTTTTTCCCGTCCCTGGAGCTGTCCCAAACCAGTCGGGAAAAAAAGGACCTGTTTGGGACAGGGATTTTCCCTCTTTACGGCCTGTTTCGCAGAAGCGCCACCCCCTCCTCCTGCATGGTTTTTTCCGACAAGAGCCACTTGGCGAACTCCCCTTCCGGCACCACATAGATTTCGGTGCGTTCTTCTGTCCCTTTGGCGGAGCATTCGTAGTGGCTGCAGGCCGCGGGAGAGTCGTCCTCCATCGCATAGAGGGCCACACAGTCCGAGGCCATGTTGGTCTCGATGTTGTCGTGATCCCGCAAGGCCCGATCGGGGCGGTCTTTGGCGTAAACGTGGCGGTAAACCAACACACAGGGGCTGATCCGCAAGGGCTGCCTTCCCTGGAAGAACCGGCGCAGCGCCGGTAGCAGGAGCATCCGCACATAGGCGGCGGAACCAGACTCCTTTTTGGGCAGCAGCATGGGCATCCGCAGGGAAAACCAACCCTCCTTGGTGAAGCCCATCTCCACTGGCGTGGGGCTTTCCCTTTCGGGCCCGCCCTCCCAGAACACATGGGGCCTGCCTGTGCAAGCCGGCAGGGAACGGGCCAGGAGTACTGCCTGCTCACAGGCCTCCGCCAGCTGCTCCGCCATCCGATAGGCCACGGTTTCCTCCTCCAGGGTGGCGGCCTGCCGGACCGTCCGGTCTAAGGTCTGGATGCGGCGGAGCTTTTCCTCCAGGGCCAACAGGGTGTTTTGAAAGCTAGGCGGAAGCACCGCTGTTCACCTCCTCCGCAAAGAAATGGACTTGGGGCTCTTTCTCCCCTTGGAACTCCACCGTGGCGAACAGGCAGGGCGCCCGGGGAAGGACCAGGCAACTCGCCATCTGGAGGTTGGGCACCACAAAGATGTACTTCAGATCTTCCTGGGGATGGAGCAGCTTTGTAAGGCGCTGTTCCCCCTCGTAAAGGACCACAATCTCATAGCCGGTGTTCTCTTTCAGGAAAAACAGCTGGCTGGGATAGGTGGCGGGGTAGTGGGCCAGGGGCTCCACTCGGTCTATAAATTGCAGCAGCACCCACACCGCCAGAATCATCCGTTGGTCCGGGGTGCCGTAGGGGTCCAGCCCCAGGTAGTATCCGTCCCCTACCGGGGCAATGCGGTGGTCCTGCTCCAAGCGCTTTAAAATGCGTTCCGCCGTGGAGGGGGACTTGTCCCGCAGCAGCCGCACCACCTGGGTCCTGGGCAGCGGCCCGTACTGGGAAAGCCACTTGATTACATATTGTTCATCGGTTAACAGCATAGCGTCACTCCTTGTGCGTATTTTCGCAAGAATGCGTTTTTCCCATTAAAATGTGTATTAGCTGGTATCCGGGACCGGAATCGCCCCGGAATGCGTATTTTTTCCACAATGCGCGAAAAGCAGAAAATGCGTTTTTTCAGGCTTCATGGACATACCTCCCCCACAAGCTCCGCCACCACCAGCACACGACTGTTGCCGCCCTGGTCGTTGCAGGTGGAGAGAGTTAGGTAGCCCGGGGCGTGGTGAACAGCGTCCAAATCGGTTGCCTGAAGCAGTGCCCCACGAAACATGGATGCCTTCTCAGGGCTGTTCAGGTCAGTGTAGGAATAGAGAGGGCAGCTGCTGTCAGTTTCCACCGCAGCCACCACTTGGTAGCGGTATTGGGAGCCGCCCAGTTCCAGGTAAATATCCTGGTGGGTGACTAGAAAGTTTGGTACCAAGTATTGAAGTACGGGTTTGAACATGGAGCCATCCAGCATATTGTGGCCGTACACAATGAGGTTTTGTCCCTCTGCCTGGGGCTGGCTGCGCCCATCCAGGAACGGGGTCCCTCCGCTGGCAGGATTGCCGTAGAAATCCCGGCGCAGGTAATGTTCTGGATCACTGGGAGTCCACACCACGGGATAGTCCACCGGGGTGTGAGGGATGGTCAGCCAACCAATACAGTCGGGGTTTTCGGCTTGCAGGGCAGCCAGGTCATGGCGGGGTGGCGCTGGTAAGGTAACTGCCGGTTCTTGCTGTTCAGAGGTTGCGCTGGGATGATCCTCTTGGGGAGAACTCTCCTGGAGGGATGGGGGATCTTCTGCGGTCATTGCCGCCTCAGAAGATGTCGCGGGGAGAGTAAACTCCTCCGCCAACACCTGGTAGGTGGACTTTTGCCGGTGGGAATCCCCCAGGGACCAAGCGAGCCACAGGCCGCACAGGATGGCAACACCCAGCAGCGCTCCCCACAGTGCATGATAGAGATGTTTCATAGGCCTCCCATGAAAAAAGGGCAGCCGCAGCAGCCCTCAGTCAATGTCTTTTTTTCTTGCATACGATCAAGATGCCCAGCCCAAGTAAGGATAGGATGAAGGCCGCTCCCACCCAAATCACAGCCCGGCTTCCTCCGGTTTGCGGAATTTCAGGTGTGGGCTCATCCGGTTCTGCAGGCGTATCAGGAGTCACTGGCTTGTCTGGAGTAACCGGTTCATCCGGCTGCTCCGGCGTGGGTTCATCTTCCATGGTGATGATCTGGATCTCAGTGGTTTCCTCCACAGTAAAGGTGATGTCCTCCGCAAGCTCATACCCTTCCGGGGCGGCGGTTTCCTTTAGCACATAGCCCTCGCCCACAGGCAGGCCCGTAATGACGTGGGGGATGTCAGAAGTCTCCCAAGATTCCAGCAGCGTGCCGTCCGGAGCGTAGAGTTCCAGGGTAGCTCCGGGAAGTTCCTCTCCCGTTTCCGCATCCACCTTGGAGATGTGAATCACCGTTTGGCTGTTGGCGATGGGGTCCAACTCCACTTCCGGGGCGTTGACCTCCACGGCAACAGGCTCTTTCATGGTGAGGTAGCCGGGCACTGTAGCCAACTCCATGACTTGGAAGGAGCCGTAGGGCGCTTCAAAAGTAAACTCCCCATTGGCGTCCGTTTCAGCTATGGAAATGGCATTCTCCGTTGTAAAATCGGTGGTTTCCGCAGCGAACAGCCCAAAGGTGACACCCTCCAGGGGAGCCTGCTCGGCCCCGGTCTTGTGGCCGGTGATTTTGCCCCGGAGCAAAGCATTGTAAAACTCTACGGTGGTGGCTACATCTGCTGTCACGGTGACTGTCTGGCCTGCGGGAATTTCATACCGGGATGTTAAGTCATTCTCTTGTTCGGTGACGGTGTACTCGCCGGGGGCCAGATTCTCGATGTAGATTTTTCCCGCACCGTCGGTGGTAAAGGTTTCCGAATACCCGTTGCCCTCCACCAGGAAGGTGAAGCCCTCCAACACGCCGTCCTCGGAGGTCTTTTGAATCAGCAGGCCGCCCTTGGGGGCGATGATGATGGTCTGATCCTCGTCGTTGATGTCGGCATGGGCGGCAATCTCCACCCCGTCCTGATACAGCGTTTCAAACACCACAATGGTGGTACCAGCCAAGGTGCTGGCATCCAGAGTATAAGTCAGTTCTACGGTTCCAATGGTTTCTTCAGGAGTGAACTCCACCTCTGCAGTAACTTCCGCGCCGTCTATCAGGAGGGGCTCTCCTGTGCCTTTGTTCATGAGGATGCCGGAAACGGCGTAGGTCTTTCCAGGAATCAAGCCGGTGTACTCCACCACGTCCACAATGGTGATTTCGCCCGTGGGGTCGGCAGTGTGTTGGCCATCCACCGTGGCGGTGGTGCCCAGGGTGGGTTCGTCCGGTTCGGTGATTTCTATGGTTTGTGCCTCGTCGTTAATGTCCGCATGGGCGGCAATCTCCACCCCATCGGAATACAGCGTTTCAAACACTACAATGGTGGTGCCAGCTAAGGTGCTGGCGTCAAGGGTATAGGTCAGTTCCACGGTTCCGCTGCTTTCTTCTGCCACAAATTCTGTCTCGGCAGTGACTTCAGCCCCGTCTACTAAAAGCGCCTGGCCCGTGCCCTTGTCCATAAGGACGCCGGAAACGGTGTAGGTTTGGCCGGGGGTTAGCCCGGTGTACTCCACCACATCCACAATGGTGATCTCACCTGTGGGGTCGGCTGTGTGCTGGCCGTCCACCGTGGCGGTAGTGCCGATATCCGGGGTTTCAATAAAGGAAACCGTTTGCCCTTCATCCTCAATGTCCTCATGGCTGGCAATCTCAGTTTCGCCCAGGTAAAGTTTCTCAAAAACTACCAGGGACTTTCCCTCCAGCCCGGAAGCATTGAAGGTGAACAGCACGTCGATAGTGCCGCTGGACTCAGAGGGAGTAAAGGCAGCTTCACTGGTTACCTGAGCCTGTTCCTCGCCCTCGCCAATCAACAAGGGTTCTCCCGTCTCTTTATCCATCAGCACACCGGACAGTTTGTACTCCTGGCCCACGGTCAAACCGGAATACTCCACCGTATCGGTGATGGTGATTTGCTCGGCAGGCTCCACAGTTTTCTCGCCGTTGACGGTGGCAGTGGTGCCAATGGAGGACTGCCCAAAGGTCACGGTCTGGCCCTCATCCTCCAGATCGGCGTGAGAAGCAATCACATTCTCGCCTTGATAGAGGTCCTCAAAGACCACCACAGCTTTGCCAGCAAGAGCGCTGGCATCCAGCGTATAGGTCAGTTCCACGGTGCCATCGGAACTGGTGAGCGTGAACTCCAACTCAGCTGTGACCTGCTGCTCACCCACCAGCAACGGCTCCCCAGTGCTTTTGTCCATGAGAATGCCGGACAATTTGTAGGTTTCGCCCATCTTCAGGTTTTTGTAGGTCACGGTGTCCACGATGGTGACTTCCCCGGCGGGTTCCGCTGTATGTTCGCCATCCACCGTGGCAGTAGTGCCGATCTCCGGCACTCCCTCGAATTGGTCATCAATGGTGCCCAACTCAATCACTGTGTTATTCCGGCTAATGGTGATTCCGGACACCTTCACCAGCTCATAACCCTGGTTTCCTTCGCAGCGCAGTTCCTCCAAGGTGTACTGGTCGAAGGGAAGGGCGCACAGCTCGTCCTGAACGTCCACCATCCAGCCCTCGGTGGTCAGGCCGAACCAGGTACCGTTGTGGTCATCCCAAGCGCTTTCGTCCTCCACACCATCGTTGCCGTTGGTGTTCTGGGAGTGGGGGTTCCACTCAGTGGTGGTACGCACTTCACCGTTTTCATCGGTCACCACAATATGGGATTCCCCAGTAGTTTCAGACGTCAGTTTGAAGGCCACATTGGCGAACCGCTCCATATTGGTTTCGCCGCCCTCACCGACTTTGATGAATTGCAGGTCTCCACGGATCACCTGGTTGTAGGCGGCGTCGCCGTCCCGGAACTCAATGACTTGCCCATCCTCCCGGATCTGGAAGGAGCGAACCGTCTGGTCCGTATGGAGGTACCCTTCTCCAGGCTTGCTCTCCACCATCTGGTAGGTGCCGTAGGGCAGGGCGCGGGCGTCCGTCTGGGCGATGCCGTCCACCACCTCGATGGTAGCGCACACCTCGCCGGGTTCATACAGAGCGCCGTTCACATACACGGCGTTGATGGATTTATTGGTGATCTCAAAGAGAGTGCCATCCAGGCTGGCCCCACCCAAGGGGGTGAACAGGCCGGACTCCAGGTCACGCTTTTCGATGAGGACGCCGCCTCTTACAACTTCATCCGACATGGTAAATTCGTAAATCACGCCATCATCCTCCACCAAGACTGTCTGGTCTGGTGCAGTGAGCAGCATACTCTCGTTGGTGGCGGATTCATGGAGGATGTACTCACCGTAAGGCAGCAGGTCATCAGCAGTTGACGCTTTGCCCTCGCTGTCGGTGACCAGAGTTTTTACAACTTCACCGGGCTGGTATTTCTGGCCCTCAACAATCACCGGGTTCCGGCTGTTGTTGATGATTTCAAAAGTGATTCCCTCGAAGTTGGCGTCACCCTGGGGAGTGTTGCCGGTGATGGTATCCTGCTTTTCCACGGATAAGCCGCCCCGCTCCACATCGTTCACAGCAGTGATGGCAACAGAGTGGCCCTGCTGCCGTACAGTGACGGTTTCGCCGGTCCAGGTCAACAGCATGGACTCATTTGTCTGAGATTCCCGCACCTCGTAAGTACCATAAGGAAGAACGTCATTTCCGGTGCTGGCGTGACCGGTTTCGTCCGTGGTGATGGTCATGACCACATCGCCCACGTCGTAGGTGGTGCCATCCACTACCACGGGGTTGGTGCTGCGGTTCACGATCTCAAAGTCGATGTTGGCGAAGGAGGAGTTGCCCTGGGGAGTGGTCCCCATCTGGCTGTCCTGCTTTTCCAGGTCAATGCCGCCCCGGACCACATCATTTTCGGCGTCGTACTCCAACATTTGACCATCCTGGTCGATGGTCACGGCAATTTCCTCCGTAAATGTCTGAAGCATGGACTCGTTGGTGGAAACCTCCCGCACCGTGTAGTCCCCGTAGGGAAGAACACCCTCCCCGGTGGAAGCTACGCCGCTGGCGTTGGTGGTGATGGTCATGGCCACCTGGCCGGGGGCTGCGGTGGAACCGTTGACCACCACGGGGTTCTTACTTTGGTTGACGATCTCAAAGGAGATCCCTTCCAGAGAGGCGTCGCCCTGGGGTGTGGTGCCAGTTTGACTGTCTTTCTTCTGAATGGTCAGGCCGCCCCGCTGGACTTCCTCCGCCAGGTCCGTAACTTCCAACGTGTAGGTGTCACCCGTTAGCTGAGAGCCGTCCACGGTGTAGGTGTGGACCTCCGTATCCAGCCGGTACCCTTCTGGGGCGGTCAATTCTTTCACGGTAACGGTGCCGAAGGGGATGCCCTCCAGGGTCCCCAGGTTGCCGGAAGCATCGGAGGTCAGTTCCTCTGTGACGGTCTGGCCGCCTTTCTGGTAGCTAACTTGGTATACTGCTCCGGCCAGAGAAGCGTTGCCCTGGGGAGTGCTGCCGGTTTGGGCGTCCTTCTTCTTGAGCTTCAAGGTGAGGGTTCCAGGCTCGTCCTCCACTGACAAGCTGGTATCCGCTCCGTTGATGGTGAAGGTGTACACTTTCGTATCCAGCTTGTACCCTTTGGGCGGGGTGACCTCTTTCACCGAGTATGTCCCATCCTCCAGCGGGGTGGATAAAGTGGCATGGCCAGCTTCATCCGTGGTGAAGGTAGCCACCACCGAACCCGTCCCGGAAGTGCCTTTGTATACATTGTAGGTGGCTCCGGCAAGTGAATAGGCCGAGTTGCCTTGGGTAATGGAAACGTCCGCCGAGGTCTTGGTCAGGGTGACGGTGTACTCCTTGGGCTGTGTGGGCTCAATCTTGATGAGCACATAATAGCTGCCCTCGGTTTTGGGGGTAATGGCGCTGATCTGGTTCCCCGAACTGGGATGAGTGTTGCTGTGCCACATCTTGTCCTCGCCGTCAAAATCCCCCCAATAAAAGCCAATGTGGTTGTCCGCGCCATCGATAAATGGCGTTTTGCTCCACCACATGAGAATGATATCGCCTTTTTCGGCCAGGCCGCTGGCGAGAAGTTCCTGCTTTGTCTCAAACGCATACCCGGTCAGGTCGCTGGCCTCGATGAGGGTCATGTAATTGGAAGCGCCGGCCAAGATGTCATAGGGCAGGCCGGACCCAAACCAGTTGGTCCCGCCGGGGATGGACTGGATTTTTGCCATAACGGCATCGGCGTCCAGCCCAGCTTTCCGCAAAACATAGGACACAAACCCACCGCAGTTTAGTCCAGCGTGACCGTTGTAGCTGGTGTCCCCATTGGGGGATTGGGCGTCCCCGCCCTCATAGGGGGTGCCTAGATAGTAGTCGTCGTTTTCATGGGCTTCCAGCTCCCGGACAATACTCTGCCGGGTGACGCCGTAGCTGGTCATGTAGTTGGTGCCGCCCTCCACATCACTTTTCAGAGAGCTAAAGTTATCCTGGGCGTACAGCACCGGCACATTCCCGGAGCTGTCCGAGATGGTGATAGTGTTCTCTGACGAGGGTGGTTCTTCCGTTTCCTCTGCCGGGGATTCTTCCGGCAGGCTTTCCGTGGGGAGAGCGCTGGAAAGTTCATCGGCAGAAACAGAAAATGGCAGCGTGCTGAAGCACAGCACCACTGCCAACAGTAGGGAGAGTATTCTCTTTTTCATTTTTATGGATACCCCTTTCTTTTCACTTTCGATTTGCTGGCTGGGTTAAATCGGGTTTTTCCTCCTTTCCCTGGACATTTTCCCGCAAATGCCCCTCGCTTTGGTGATGGGTTCGCTCATGCAGCAAGGCTTCCAGCTCCGCCCGGTCGGTGGTGATCATCTCCAGTTCCGTTTGGGACGCCTTGATGACCACCGGCACCTTGTTGGAATTGGAGCAGATCAGGGCCTCGCCCCGCTCAAACTGGGTGATGGCTCTTGTCTCGCTGCGTGTGAGCTTCAAAGTCTCCTGAACCGTGCGGGCCTCGTCCGTCTCCAGGTTCAGGATGATCTTGTTTTTAGAGTTATTGATAATGGCCCGGCCGTACTTGCCGTCCTCCAGGCCGAAGAAATCGGACAGATCCTGGGTAGCGGCCACAGCCGCCCCGCCAAATCCCCGGATGACCTTGAAGATCTCCAAACAGAACTCCGCTGCCATACGGGTGGAGCTGGCTCCTATCAGCTGCCAAATCTCGTCAATGAAGATTGCTTTCCGCTTGGTGCGGTCCGCCTTGATTTGGTCCCACACATAGTCCAGGGCAATGAACATCCCCACAGGGAGCAGTTTTCCTTTCAGCTCGCTAAGGTCCAGCACAATGTACTTGTTGCTCAAATCCACATTGGTCTGCCGGTTGAAGGACTGGGCAGACCCGGTGACAAACCGGCTGACAATGGCTGCCAGCCGGCGGGTCATGGGGTTTTCCTGCAGGTGCTTGTGGAGATCTCCTAAAATCGGCATTTTCTTAGGGTGGGGCTCCGCCGCCTTGGGGTCTGCAAACACGGAGTCGTTATCATGGGTGATGCCAAACTCCTGGTAGGTCTTGATGAGGGCCTCGTCCAGCATCTGTTCCTCCTCATTGGTCATGTCCGGAATGAGCAGCCCGAAAAAGGTCAGCAGCTGCTGGATTTTCCGAGCCAGCAGAGAGTCCGTCTCCCCATAGCCGATCTCGTCGATGAGCTCCATCTCCGGGGAGGTCACATGGCGGACCTCCATAATGTTGATGCAGTGGGGAGACCCAGGGGCCAGGCGGATGTATTCTCCGCCAATGTGGTTGCAGGCCCGGCGAAACTCGTGGCCCTTGATGGGCGCCACAATAAAACACTGAATCCCACGCATCCGCATTCGAAGAGCCAGCAGCTGCATGGTGAAGGTCTTGCCTGCCCCAGAGGTGCCCAGCAGCACCAGGTTGGCGTTTTTGTGAATCTTGGTGTTGAACAGGTCCACAATGCACAGGGAGTTGTTGTTCCGGTTGACCCCCAGCAGCACTCCGTTGTCGTCGGACATCTCAAAACTGCAAAAGGGATAGGTGGAAGCCGCCCCGCTGGTGAGTACGTTCCGCCGGGACTTTTTCTCCAAGGCCGGGTCGATTTGGAGGAAGGGCATCACCGAGCGCAGGGCCGCCTCTTGCTGGACTTTGCACTCGCTGACGAAAATATCCATGGACTTGAGCAGGTCGATCATCTGGCGCTTCCGCCATTGGAGTTCCTCCAAGGTCTGGGCGGAGATGGTGAGAAATACGCTGAGATAGAACAGGTCCTCGTTGTAGTTGGCAATGCCATTTTTGATGAAGTATCCCGCCTGGATGGAGTTTTGCAGCTCCTCGTAGTCGGTGCTGGTGTCCTGCATCCCTTTGAGCTTGGTACGGTTCAGGCGGATCCGCTGGGCCACCTTGTCAATGGCCTTGCCCCGGTTTTCCCGGCGGAGGAACAGATCCACGTCAATGCCTTCCCCGGCGTTGATGAGGGTGGATATCCAGCCCGCCCGGACCCGGCTGGGATAGCCGTTCCCCCGGATCATCAGCACGGTGTAGTACCGGCCGTCCATGATGGTGTAGCGGGATTGGGTGAAGTCGATGCCCCGTGGGGCCAAAAAATCCACCACAGGGATCTCCGGCACCGGGTCCAAGCCCAAAGTAAGTCCCTGGGCGGCCATGGTATCCAGCACCACCCGGTCCACACGGGTCTGAAAGGGCTCGGTCTGGCAGGAGCGCCGGTTGAAGATCTGGTAGAGGATCTCCGCCGTGGCCTCGTCCGGGTTTTCAGGCTGGACAATACCGTTTCCGCACTGGAGAAAGTAGGCCCGGGCGGTCTGTTCCGCCCCCTGGAGGGCAGCGCAAATCCTCCTGTAATCCCCGTCATCCCGGCCCAGCGCTTCATATTGGAAGATGAGAAAGAACCGGCGGGTCAGGGCCTCCCGATTGCCCACATCCCGGATCAGCCGCAGGTAATCCTGCCCCAGGGCCCGGCACTGTGGATTTTCCTCCCGCGCCAGCTCCTCCTGCACCAGGGAGATATGCTTATCCGAGTCCGCCCGGCGGGTGATGGCCTTAAACTGCAACCGGATGGGGGAGATCTTCAGCCAGCTGGCAAAGCTGGAGATAATATTGAATTGTTCCTCCGAAGAGCGCAGCGCAAAATTGATGGGCTCCACCTCCAAGATTTTCAGATACCGGCCGTCCGTGGTCTCCACCACGCCGTTTCGGATGTCCCGGATGGGCAGGAAAGACTGGGCCGATTCCCCTTTATTCTTCTTCCTTTTGGGGCTTTTTGGCTTTGTGTTTTTCTTTGCCATACCTTTCTATCCTCCTAAAGTGGAGTTTGCGCCGGTGAGTCCAGAACCTCAAGATGTGTCCCAGATACTGAAATAAGGAGCCCCCGTCCACCCCCATCATGGACACCACGGCCAGGGGCAGCAAGGTGACAGTCATCACCACCACCCGGAGGGTGCCGGATAAGGGCATCCACAGAAGCTCTGGAGCTCCCGCCAAAAATAAAAGGAACACCGTTTCCACAGCGTTCCTGGTTTCAATCATGCCGCCCAGCAGCTTTCCGGAGTCGGTGTAGTTGGCGGGAATGGCATAGATGTTGCTGTATTCTTTTTCGTCCAAGGACGCACCTCCTTTTGGGTACAAAAAAACCGCCCCCTGCAGCCAGGCGGCGATTTGCCTTCTGATCTTCTGTTGTTATGGGATGCTGTCAGGGGATCAGCCAGCTGTAATCCTGCCTGCCATCCAGCACATAATCCGCATAGACGGTATTGTCTACGATTTGAAAAAGGAGCATATAGCGTTTTTCAAAGAGGATGAATCGGTAGGTATTTCTGGGAATATACTCCCCAGAAAACCACGGGCATCTCTGGGGCATGACCTCCAGAGAATTTGCCGCCTTTTCAAATTCCGCAGTCAGTCTTTCCGCAGCCTCCAGGCTGACCTGCGCCAAAAACGCCGCATGATAAACCAGCATCTGCTTGGCCCGCTCGGATACAATCACACGGTAATTACCCTGCGTTTCCACGATTTGACGCCTCCTGGATCGCGCTGCGCATCATCGCCGCGACTTCCTCTACAGAGTAGCCTGGGCTTCCATGGATTCTTTCCTCCTCCACCGCCAGCAGTTCCTCCCGGAGTTTCAGCATCTTCTCCCGGCGGTTGTAGGTTTCTATGTCCATGACAACCAAATCCCCCTCGCCATTCTTGGTGAGGAACACCGGCTCTTCGGTCTTTCTGCACAGTTCGGCAATTTCATTGTAGTTCTGGCGGATTGCCGCAGACGGACGGATAATCATGTCGCACCTCCCGGTTTTGCACGATAGCAATATTCTATCCATATTATAGCCTTATTGTGCTAGAGCGTCAAGGCGTCCGCTGTAGATTGCGCATATAAAATGGGATAACATCCTTTGAAGAAAGAGTCAAACTACATCTCGCACATCTCGCTCCACAATATTATGGGACATAAATTCCGGAATGGCATCCTGTTCACTTTGTTTGAGCAAGGAGGGGTTATTTGCCGCTTTAGCTTCCAGTACCAGGCCGGTAGGATACAAAACTGTTTTCAGTTTTGCCGCACGCAAGTTGCTATACTCTTTACAAAGAGAAATTCCGTTCACACGTGACAGATAGTCCACCATTGCTAAGAGATAAAGCGCTTCTGGATACCATCGCTTTTGATATAGACGGCGGATTTCCTGGCTTTCCAACACAGAGAGGAGAAATTCTACATCGCCCTTGTCCTTTACCAGATGGCACACGTTGCTTTTGAATACTTCAAATGAGATACGGCATTCAGCTGGTTTTCCATTGTCTAACAACAAGTTTTCCATAACAGACCCCACTTTTCACTGTGAGACTTCTCTAGACCTCCAGAGCAACTCCTTTTTTCAATATACTGGTTTCCCGGTAGACTGTCAATAGAACTTCTGGCAAGACACAAAAGAATGCTGGTATAGCATCCCCTTTATGGCCACAGCATCAGACCGTAGCCGCGGATCACCGAGCTGCCCCGGGGGTAGCTTTTGTAATTGCAGGCATCGTTGCCGGAGTTTCCCTCCACGGTGTAGACACGGCTTTCGTCCACCCCCACCACGATACCCACATGGTCGGCCCCGCCGGTGCTGGACCCGGACCAGTTGAAGAAAATGGCATCCCCTGGGGCAATGTCCTCGTAATCCCTCTCTGCCCATTGGCCGTGGGATTGGAACCAGGCCATCCCCCCAGAGGTACACCCAGAAAACCGGGGCTCGGAAAGCCCTGCCTGGGCATAGCACCAGGAGACAAAGCAGGCGCACCACTCCACCCGGCTGGAGAAGCCATACCAGGACCAGTAGGGGTAACCGCCCACCTGCCCCACCTGGGACAGGGCAATGGCGGCCACCTCCTCATTGCCACGGCGGGAGCCAACGCTGCCGCCCACCATTCCTAACGCGGAGCCGTACAAGGTCAGCTTTAAGGCGGCAGCCATATTGGAAACTGCCTCTCCACAAGTGATGGAAAACTCTCCATAGGGTGCTTCCGGGTCCAGCTGGAACGCCTCCAAAATGGCGTCCTGGTTCAGGGGATGGATGGTTGCCACCAGGTAAGAAACCGTTTCTGTCTGCGTACTGCTGGAAGAGCCTCCCTCGGAACTCACCTCCTGTTCTACCTCAATCTCCGTTGTCTTCACCTCATAGGTGACAGGGAACAGCTCCAGACCGGCCAGTTTGGCCCGAAGATCCGCCTCGCTGGTGCCAAGCTGTTCCATGGAGACGGAGTAGGCGCACAAAACGTAGGCTGCATCGTATGATGAGTCGCCTGCCTGGTCGTCCAAGGCCTCCAGAGAAAGCTCTGGATCATATCCGCCCTCGGCAATGCGGTCATTCACCTGCTCCAAGGCGGCTTGGTGGGCGGCTTCCATGGCCTCTGCTACCACACCGGACAAACTTGTCATGGATTGGGACAGGGTAAGGGGGGAGGTCATATCCGCGCCATTGAGGCCAAACACCTGGTTGGTGACGATAGAGGGCAGCGATGTCAAAAGGATAATAAAGATCAGCAGAACCAGGCAGGTGCATACCAGCAGTTTATAGAGGGTGTGGCGTAAAGACCAGGCTGCTGATAGAACCGCTCCCCAAGGACCGCCTGCAGCAGTGCCGGCGGCAATCTCCGAAATGGCCTTGCCGCCCTCCACTCCGGCCTTTACGAAGGCGGCGGAGGAATGGGCGGTGGCAGCGGCTGTTCCAGCAGACGCTGCCTGCTTTGCGCTCTCCTTTCCCAGCTCTTTGGCGGCATTGGTCAGATTCTGGGCAGCGTTGGCCCATTGGTCACTGCCGTCGCCAAACTGTTGCTTGTCAGGTTCTGCCATGGGATTCATCTCCTGTTACTCGCGTATGACTTGCTTTTTCGCTTTCCTGTGCTATAATCATGACACAATCAAAATCGTGCCAGAGTTGGTTTTGTTTCTATCCGGTTGTACATCTTTCTGTGGAGGTCCCCTATGAAAAAACAAAACAATCTCTCCTTAAAACAACAATTGGCAATCCTGACGCAGAAAAGAGCAATGGCGAAACGGAACGGGCAGCCTACCCCAAAGCTGGACGCCAAAATTGAAAAACTGAAGGGAGAAATGCAAAGCACCTTGAAACTGGCGCCTGCCCCCACTCCTTCCGAAGGAAAATTCACCCATTACAAGAAGGTCAGCAAAGCGCCGATGCAAGGCGGCTCCTTTACCCCAAAGTAATAACATCGCCAATTCATGCGAGGCTCTTAGAAAAGAGCTTCGCTTTTTTCACCTTCTTTTCTTTCTCGGCGGCTTGGGAGGTTTCTCCGGGCGCCGCTGAGGTTTCTGGTACAGGGTGGGCGTGGCCTTGTACCGAACGGTTTCCACGTTTGTGGTTTTCAGCTTGCCGTCCTCGACGACAGCTTTTCCATCTCGATACACAGGCTTGCGTTCCACCGCAGGTTCTCCATGGATGGCATACCACTGTTTTCCCTTGGCGTCCTCATAAACCTTGTAATCACCACGGGGCGCAGCGTACCGGGTGGTGTCAAAGAACTGGGTGCCGGAGCCGTCGGTGTGGCGGACCTCAAAGTGCCCCTCCTGCCGCTGGCTTCCATCCACTGCGGTGACCTGCTGCTCAAAACCAGGCATAAAGTTCTGGAAAGATGCCCGGTTATATGCCAGGGCTTGCTCTCCTGTTTCAAACTCCGGCGGCTGCGCGGCGGGCTCCATGGCGTACCAGGCCACGCCGTTGGCTGCCTGGACCACTTCGTGGGGAGCTTCCGGCTCCTGGTAGAAGGCGCTGTTGTACCACAAGGCGCTGCCGTTTTCCCCGGTGGCTTCCAAGACGCCCTGTTCCACCGTGCGAAGGCTCAGTTCCTCCTCCATACCGGGGAAGGACTCCCGCACCTGAGATTCCTCCAAAGCGCTGCCGGAGAACTCCGGCACGTCGTAGAAGGCGGCGCTGCCCTCCCCGGTGGCCACCTGATACCAGCTGCTTCCATCCGCTGCGGTCACCACAGCATAAGGCCCTTCCGGGGTTTCATACTGGTCTGTACTGTAATAATCCACCTGTGAGGGAGCCGTGTTTTGATACCAGCTCTCTCCCTGTACCGAGGAACCTTCTCCAACGGGAATGGTTTGGCCTTCCTGATCGGTTGCCTCCTGGACTCCCATCCCTGTGGCGGTGGTGTGGATATGCCCGCCGGTGATCTGCGTACCCGCCAGAGAATAGTGGGTCAGCTGGGGTATGTAATTTTGCAAACTGCGGTCTGCAATCTCTCCCGCAATGGCGCCGGACACAGCCTCGGGCCTGCTGGCCACCGAGGAGATGGACTCCCCCGTAAGGGTGGCCCCATTCCGGGCGGCGATTCCTCCAAAGGCCCGGCCAACAAAGCCCACGCTTCCGCCCAGGCCCATACGGGAGCCGCCCTCCACCACCGCGTCTCGCACATAGGAATTTCCTTTGAATTTACTGGCAAATCCCGCCGAGAAGGAACTGGCAGCTGCCCCGGCACCGGTGGCGGCGGAACTGGCGGCGGACCCGGCAGTACGAAACACAGTTCCAGCACTTTTCCCACCGCCTCCCAGGCCGCTGAGGACCCGGGCGGCCATGACCATTTCCATGGCCATGCTGGACCCTGTCTGGGCCACGTTCAGGCCCATAGCTGCCAAGTAGCTGTCAAACTTTTGGGCGGTTTTGAGAAACGCCAGTGCGCAGAACAGCCAGAGGAACACAGAACCCCCTCCGCTGGCAAGCGCCCCGCCATTGCCGATGAACTGTCCCACCGAGCTGTCAAAGGCCCGGAGAAACCAGACGTTGAGCACCAGAAGCAAAAGCTGGGACCCCACCATCCGGCACCAGGACTTGAACACCTGGCTGGTGGCCTTGGAGCCGCCCATGGCGTAGGCCAGGGGGCTGGTGTAACACAGGACTCCCACCACAATGTAGCGCTCCACGCACTCCAGCAGGAGCTTGAAGTAATTCCAGCCCAAAGCGATGAGCAAAATGAGAATGAGGATTGGGCCTACAACAGTCACCGTGGAAACGATGGTGGTCAGGCCGTTCTTTAGGGCCTCCTCGATGCCTGCGAAGGTGAAATCCTCCCCGTCCATGGATACCTCCATCAGGGCGGTGTAAGGGGCGCGGGCGATGTCCAGCACCATGGTGAAGATGGGCCGGGCCGCTCCCACCAGTACAGCAAATAAGGCACTTCGCAGCAAAAGCTGCCAGGGGTTCTCGGCTTCTGTGATAGGTCCGCCGAACACCCGAAACAATTGCCAGACGGTGATGAGAAACAAAATGGTCCAGGCCATATACTGCAAAATATCAAAGGCCTTGACCACAAAGGGAAAGTATCCCTCCATGGCATCCATATCCGTGCCCAGGGCCGCCAGAAAAACCCGGGAGACAGCGTCCATCAGCTCTGAGGCGATACTGGAAACCCAGGTGACGATGCCCTCAAAAATCCAATCAAGCATTTCTCAACTCCCTTATCCGCCGGTGTACTGGCCGCCGGCAATCAGGGGCTGCAGGTAGGCCACGATGAACCCCAACGTGTTCAAAATGATCCAGGTGACCACAATGCGCTTGAGCCAGCTAGTGGCTTCATCCACCGCCCGCTGATTCCGGGAAACCATGCGGACGATCAGGGCGATGGCTGCCACTGTCACCGCCACAATGGTGCTGATGGCCACCACTTGGCCGTAGATGTCCTGCATAATGCTGGAAAACCTGTCCCAGATCGTTTCCGCCAGCACCGGCCGCAGGGAAACCAGCAGTCCGCAGCCCACGGCCACCAAAGACCAATAGGCCCCTCGCAGCCGTCTGCAGAGTGATTTTTCTTCCATTGAACCTGCCTCCTTCACAATTTGGGCAGCAAAAAAGCCGCCTTCCAAATTTTCGGAAAGACGGCCTGCCCGCTGTTTTGACGATACCAGTATAGCACGGCCCACTTCCCATGTCAGCCGCGCCGCCGCGCCAGTTTTGCGCCATTTTGTGGGCGGGATATTTTCAGTGAGAGTTTCGTCTGGCAGGGGGGCAAACATTCTATCACCCCTCCATAATCTCCACAAACCCTGCCAACTGCTTCAGTTCCCCCTCCGGCACAGACCACAGCCGGATGGAAATGATAGAGACGGCTTCCTCCCGCAGGCGGTAATACTGGCGGGAGGACAGATCCAGCCGGAACAGCAAGTCCGTGAGGCTCAGCTTTTCCGGGGCAATGTAGGTCAGGTAGATCAGTTCATACAGCCGGGGACCGTTGCCGGGCTTCTTCTTCAGCACCGTCAGGGCATCGTTGATCCGATCCAGCAGCAGTCGGGACTTCCGCAGGCTTTCCACCCGGGATTCCAGCTTCCGATTTTCCATGCCCGCTTCCGCGTCCATCCGGTCCAACAGGGTGTCCAGGTTTTCAAATGGTTCCTCCAGCTCTTGGGCCACCGTCTCGGGGAAACACTCCAGCACCCAGGCAATCTCCCGGTAGTGGGACAGCAGCACCCGGGTGTTGTGATACAGCTTTTGCAGCCGTTCCTGCTGGGCTTTCCGGCGCTCCTCATCGGGGATGGATTGGTCCTCCAAAAGCCCTTGGGCCGCCAGCAGGGAGGTCAAAGCACTGGATCGCGTCGTAGAGTTCCGGCAGTTTTTCTCGTTCATCTTCATGGGATACCTTCCTTTCCAAATCAAAAAGAGCCGGGATCTCACAAAACGAGAAAACCGGCTCTAAATCTAATCTTTTTTCCTTGCAGTCCTTATACACATTCTTACAATTCCAACACGGAGAAAGATACGCGCGTAATAAAGGGGCCGAAACCGCAACGGGGCTTTTTCCCGTTTGCCGGCTCAGCACCTTGGCACTGTACCACAGGACCATCTTATTAAGCCGCTGGTTGTCTGTCCCTGTAATATGCGCATTTCCCGCGCACATGCGTATTTCCCGCAAAATGCGCAGGAGATCCTCTTGGCTGGGCAGTGGACGCCCCATCCCCTCCAGGGACTGCTCGGTGGGGTAGCGGGCATTGAACACCAGACAGCCGTAGGCGCCGGGAAGCCGGTACAGAGGGAAGACATCCCCATGCTTCTGAAAGAACCTCCATACCTTGGTCTTTTCCCAACCCCAGCGGCTGCCCAGGGTTTCTAAGGTCAAAACGGCGCCCAGGGAGCCAAATTGCACCACGGGCGCCATGTGCGAAAAAATGTTTTTAGGGTCCTGCCAAACCGTGTGGCACCACAGGTCCAACAGGGCGTCTGCTTCCTCAAAGACAGCGTGTTGTTTGACGAGCCTGTCCGGGAGGGCCCGGGGCAGGCAGAGAAACCCCTGGCCCTCATAGGCGTAGACGCCTTGGCTCCGGCAGGCTTCTCCTGTGCAGGCGGCAACCCAGTCCGTCAGCCGGTACTCCAGCTTTTTGGTGCCGGGGTCCAGGGTATACCGGAGATAGCCCATCTCCTGAAGGCGTTTCAGCGTTCCCAGGGCTGCCTGACGGCTCTTTACGCCCAAGATGCTTTTCAGACCCACGACCCCTCCGGCCCACATGCCGGGCTCCACGGGGTTTTCAAAGCCGCAGTAGCGGCCAGTGCCCTTCCGATAGGCTGCCCGGGCCGCCAGGCGCGCCCATTGACCCAGTACCCCCTTGCCCTGGGGCAGACAACAGCGGGGCAGTTTCACCCACTGGTACTTGCGCTTGCATTGCATAGGGGGCACTCCTTCTGTCACAAAAATAAAAGATCGGTTTCCTTCAATCATGAAAGAATCCGATCTTTTCCATTCGATTCCAGCTTTCGACGCCATCCAATCAACCAAAACCCGGCTAAGGAAGCTAAGGTTTTTGGGGGGTGATACGGTGCTTTTTCAGGGTATTACGCACCACAAGGGAAAACAAGTCCCATTTCAAAAAGTTCAGGAATGGCGGGATTTTCACGCTATTGCAGCACCTTCTGGATATCCACATAAAACGGGTGAATTGTGATTCCCAAGCTGAATACGAGGGTTCGATTCCCTTCGCCCGCTCCAGGTTTACTTGCCAAAAATGATGCAGGTACGAGAAAAGCCCGGAATTCCGGGCTTTTTTCGCGTTTTGAGGGCCAAAAAAGGCCCGTCACGGCGTGACGTTTTTGAATGAAACCGCACCCGTCTGGCGGGATTCGAACCGACGTAAAAACATAAACATTCTTATTTTTGACCAAATGAAGCGGGAGCGGCGAAAAAAAGCAGCTCCCGTTTTTCTATTCCCCACAACAAAATATTTTTTCCAGGGCGATCTGAAGAAAATCAGGTCGCCCTTTTTTATTCCCCAGAAAGGAGTTGTTTCCCATGCCCCTCTTCACCACCAAACCCACCGACCAGCTCTTTGAGCGGTTCATGAAGCACCAGCCAAATTTTAAACCAGACGCCCCAGAAGCTGACCGCATCCAGGTCGAACTGGACGCAGAAAAAGAAAGGAAGGAAACACACGCCATGATTCTCCAGCGCAACTACGATAGCAAGAACCAATAAAGACAAAGACGCAAGCCTAAAGCGACTCCTATAAAAAAGGACACCGCCCTTCCATTACATTGGATGGGCGGTGTCTCTGCCTGTCAAGCAGGAGCTGCCTTGGCCCCGATGGGGCCAGAAGTGCCGCGGCTTTTTCACATTTCCGGCAAAGAAGTTGCATTTGGATATTTACATATGGGAAAAGGACGGGTATAATCGCATTGATTCCATGAAATCATCCTGCAAGGAGGAGTTATTTATGTGCAACATACCACGTCCGGAGCATCCCAATCCCCAATGGGAGCGGGACAGCTGGAAAAACCTAAACGGCACCTGGGAGTTTGCGTTCGACTTTGGCTGCAGCGCTGTGGAGCGCCGTCTGTGGGAGAAGGAGACCTTCGACCGGGAGATCCTGGTGCCCTTCTGCCCGGAAAGCAAGCTCTCCGGCATTGGCTACACAGACTTTATCAGCGGCGTGGCCTACCGCCGCACCTTCACCTTGAGCCAGGAGGAGCTGGCCGGCAAGGTGCTGCTGCACTTCGGCGCGGTGGATTACGAGGCCGCGGTCTACGTCAACGGGGAGCTGGCGGGCACCCACAAGGGCGGGTACACCTCCTTTACCCTGGACATCACCCGGCAGGCGCGCCTGGGGGAGAACAGCCTCTTTGTGGCAGTGCGGGACGACGTCCGCTCCGGCCTGCAGCCCAAGGGCAAGCAGGCCCACCTGTACGCCTCTTCCGGCTGCGATTACACCCGCACCACGGGCATTTGGCAGACGGTGTGGCTGGAGTTCGTGCCCCAAAGCTACATCCAGTACGCCAAGTATTACCCCAACCTGGAAAACGGCTGGGTGACTGTCACCGGCGCTGTCCAGGGCGAAGGGGAGCTGACCCTCTCCGCCGCCTGGGAGGGCCGCCCTGTGGGACAGAAGTCCCTGCGGGTAAAGGACGGCTTCTTCACCGCCCAGCTGGAGCTGGAGGAAACCCACCTGTGGGAGCCCGGCAAGGGCGGCCTTTACACCTTGGAGCTCACCTTTGGGGAGGACCGGGTGCACAGCTACTTCGGTCTGCGGGACGCCCGCTTCCAGGGGAAGAAGTTCCTGGTAAACGGCAAGTCCCTGTTCCAGCGGATGGTGTTGGACCAGGGCTTCTATCCCGACGGCATCTACACCGCCCCCACCGAGGAGGACCTGATTCAAGACATTCAGCTGTCCTTCGCGGCGGGCTTTAACGGGGCGCGGCTCCACGAGAAGGTGTTCGAGGCCCGGTTCCTCTACCACTGCGACAGGCTGGGCTACCTGGTGTGGGGCGAGTACCCCAACTGGGGTCTGGACCACGCCCATCCCCTCTCCACCGAGACCTACCTCAACCAGTGGAGCGAGGCCGTGGAGCGGGACTTCAACCATCCGGCCATCATCGGCTGGTGCCCCTTCAACGAGACCTGGGGCTACCGGGAGGAGCGGGAGAAAAACGCTTTGCTCAGCAGCATCTACAAGCTGACAAAGCGCCTGGACCCCACCCGCCCCTGCATCGATTCCAGCGGCAACTACCGGGTGATTTCCGAAGTCTACGACATCCACGACTACGACCAGAACACCGAAAGCTTTTTGGCCCGGTACAACGGCCTCTCCCAGCGCATGGAGGAGACCGGCGGCGTTATCCCGGCGGAGGACCCCTTCTTCAACTCTGTGCCGGAGGCGCCCAACGGCCGCCCGCCCTTCTTCAACCAGCCCTACGAGGGCCAGCCTGTCTTCATCAGCGAGTACGGCGGCATCCGCTGGCCCGATGAGACCGTAGAAGGCTGGGGCTATGGCAACGCGCCCACCACCCCCGAGGAGTACTTCGCCCGCTACCGCGACTTGACCGAGGCTTTGCTGAACAACCCGGACATCTGCGGCTTCTGCTACACCCAGCTGTACGATGTGGAGCAGGAGGTCAACGGCCTGTACACCTACGGCCGCAAGGAGAAGTTCGACATCCAAATCATTCGGGAAATCAACCAGCAGAAGGCCGCTATTGAAGAGTGACCCTGCAAATAATGGGAGGAGAAAACAGTGAATATCAACCGTTTAAAGGTCAACCGGCTGACAAACCCCCTGGGGTTTGAGATGAACAGCCTGTCTTTTTCCTGGACCGTGGAGGAAACGGACGCGAAAAAGCAGCAGTGGGCGCGGGTGGAAGTGGCCGCGGACGAAAGCTTCCAAAGGCTGCTGTGGGACTCCGGCGAGGACGCCGGCCTGTCCTCGGTAGACTGCCCCGTCACCCTGGACTTGCAGCCCCGCACCCGGTATTGGTGGCGGGTGACGGTGCAGGGGGACAACGGCGAGCAGGCCACCAGCGCCGCCGCCTGGTTTGAAACCTCCAAAATGGGGGAGGAATGGGCCGGCAAGTGGATTGCCCCTTCCCTGGAAAGCAGCGTCCATCCCCTGCTGCGCCGCAGCTTCTTCCTGGAGGGGGAGCCTGTCCGCGCCCGGGTTTACGCCGTGGGCCTGGGGCTCTACGAGCTGTACGCCAACGGGGAAAAGGCCGGGGACGAGTACCTGGCCCCTGGCTGCACCGCCTATGACAGGTGGCTGCAATACCAAACGTACGACGTCACCGGGCTGCTCCGCCAGGGCCAGAACACCCTGGGGGCCATGCTGGGCAACGGCTGGGCCAAGGGCCGGTTTGGCTTTGGAGGCATTCCCGCCAGCTATGAGACAGGGGAAAAGGGCTTCCCGGCGGAGGCCTTCGCCGAGCAGTTCCTCCTCCGGCTGGAGCTCCGCGTTTTGCTGGCGGACGGCCGGGAAGTGGTGCTGGGGACGGACGACACCTGGCAGTGCGCGCCCTCCCCTGTGACCTTCAGCAGCATTTACGACGGCGAGCGCTACGAGCAGGCCAAGGAAATCCCCCACTGGGCTGCCCCCGAAGGGGATGGGGCCGGCTGGCTGCCGGTGGAGGAGGTCACCCCCAGCCTGCCGCTGGCGGAGCCCTCCCCCCGCCTGAGCCTGCCCGTCCGGCGGAAGGAGGAGTTCCACCCCGCGCTGCTCCACACCAAAAAGGACGAGTGGGTGCTGGACATGGGCCAGGTCATCACCGGCGGCTTTGCGCTGCGCGCCAACCTGCCCCAGGGCACGGAGCTGCGCCTGCAATTCGGCGAGCTGCTGCAGGACGGCTGCTTCTACCGGGACAACATGCGCTCCGCCCTGTGCGAGTACCGCTACATTTCCGATGGACGGCCGACCGTGGTGCGCCCCTATTTCACCTTCTACGGCTACCGGTACATCAAGGTGACGGGCTGGCCCGGCGGCAAGCCCGATGAGAGCGCCTTTTTGGGCTACAGCCTCTACTCCGACCTGGAGGAAATCGGCTTCTTGGAGACTGGCAGCGAAAAGGTGAACCGCTTGATTCTCAACGCCAAGTGGAGCCAAAAGGACAACTTTGTGGACGTGCCCACCGACTGCCCCCAGCGGGACGAGCGCATGGGCTGGACGGGCGACGCCCAGGTGTTCAGCTCCACCGCCTGCTTTGTCATGGATTGCGCGGCCTTTTACGACAAGTACTGCCGGGATATGTGGAAGGAGCAGGAAATCCGCGGGGGCAGCGTTCCCCATGTGGCGCCGGTCATCGCCCGGCCCGGCGGCGACTTTAACATCATCCGGGAGCAGGGCGCCTGCGGCTGGGCGGACGCCGCGGCCATCGTCCCCTGGAACAGCTACATCTACAACGGCGGCAAAGAGAAGCTGCGGGAGCACTACCCCGCCATGAAGGCTTGGCTGGAGTGGGTCCGTGGGGAGGACGCCGCCACGGGGAGCACCCGCCTGTGGCAGGCGGTGAAGTTCCACTACGGCGACTGGCTGGCCTTGGACGGCCCCCGTTACGGCATGGACCCGGAGACTGTGTGGGGCGGCACGGACGTGACGTTCCTGTGCTCTGTCTACTACTACCGCTGCGCCCAGATTCTCGCCGGGACGGCGAAGGCCCTGGGCTATTCCGCGGAACAGCAGGAATACGGGCAGCTGGCCCGGGAGATTAAGGCAGCCATCCAGAAGGAGTTCTTCACCGCCACAGGCCGGTGCGCGGCCGCCACCCAGACGGGGCTGGTGCTCTCCCTGATGTACGGGCTTGTGCCGGAAGGCTACGAGGAAAAGAACCGCCAGGCCCTCAAGTCCCTGCTGGAGGGCGCTGAGATGCACTTGAAGACAGGCTTCCTGGGCACGCCTGTGCTGTGCCGGGCCCTCTCCAAGTGCGGCGACAGCGAGACGGCGTACACCTTGCTGCTGCAGGAGGACCTTCCCAGCTGGCTTTACGAGGTGAACATGGGCGCCACCACCATCTGGGAGCGGTGGAACGCGGTGCTGCCCGACAGCGTCATCAGCGGCATTGGCATGAATTCCATGAACCACTACGCCTACGGCTCCATTGTGGAGTGGATGTACCGGAACATGTGCGGCATCAACCCCACCGAGGAGGCCCCTGGCTTCAAGCAGGTGCGCCTGGCCCCCGAGCCGGACAGCCGCCTGGGCCGGGCCAAGGCCACGGTCAACTCCCCTGCCGGCCTGTACGAAAGCGGCTGGCAGTACGAGGAAGACGGCAGCCTGACCTACACCTTTGCCATCCCCTTTGACGGCGAGGGCGCGCTGGTGCTGCCCAACGCCGACCTGGAGCAGCTGACTATCAACGGCGTCCCCGCGAAAGCGGCGGATGTTGCCGCCCAGCAGGACGGCACCGCCGTAAAGGCTGTTTTGCCGGCAGGCCGGTATGTGGTGAGGCAGGCCCAATAAACACAAAAGCATTTCGGGGGAATCGTTCATACCAAAGCCGGGAGGCCTTTCCGCAAGGGGAGGCCTCCCGGCTTTCTGCTTGGAATAGAATTCAGTTGGAATCCTGGCCCGAGCTTTGGTACTGTTTGGGGCTGACGCCGTAGAACTTTTGTTGTCCCTTGCAGTTGCCATACCGCAAGTTTATTTTACAACAAAAGGAGTTTTTCTGTCTTCATCATCGGCACAAGCCTTCTTTGGAACCACTCGCCTA
>PPYE01320188.1_pt1 | contig 29547 bp, 28 predicted proteins | sample 1559881 | NCBI WGS metagenome assembly PPYE01 (sample SAMN08240022, study PRJNA423297) | Human gut metagenome, whole genome shotgun sequencing project. | reverse complement strand
TTTTTTTCTGTACTGTAATAATAGACTATTCTCATAGGTTCTGTATACCTTTGGCATGCCCATCGATTAGACAACCGTATTTTTAAGTCTCTGATTACTCCGGTAGAAGGCTGCGCAGAATCAAATTCCTCCACTATTTCAAAATTCATTTTTTTCTTTCTCCTTACTATAAAATAAGCCCCACTCTCACTTATTCTGGATAAAGACAATAATTTCACATAAGCTTTATCGAAAATATAAAAGGCATCAGATTCATACGGAAATAAATCCATCAGACTTTGATCTCGTATATTGTTATCTGTTATAATATTATAGACAGGTATGTTGGTTAATACATCAAGAATTGTATGTACTTTAATCCCACCTGTATTTTTCTGTACTTTTGACCACCAAAACTGTTTCCGGTTAAGAGAAATTGTGGTTGAATCAACAGCAAATGCTTTATACTTTATATCCTCAAGCAATAGGTGACTGATATCTGTCTTCTGCTTTTGGGCAATCTGAACTACGCGTTCAGCGAATAATTGGAATATCTTTAAATCTCTTTTCTCATTAGCTTCGGAAAGAGTGCTACCACAGACACTCTTTCCGAATCCTAAATGATAAAATTTAGATTTATGCACTGTTAATGAAGTTGTTATTGCACGTAAACTGCCTCTTGAGGTTAATTGTGCCCAAATCATAACTAAAAGATGATTCCAACAGGTAAAGGTTTTCAGGTATTTATTGCCCTGATATTTACTTACTAAATATTCAAAATAATCTCGTGGCAAAATTATCTCAGTAAATTACTGCATTTCAATTCGATACAACGATTGTTAATAGATTATTCCGGACACTAGTACATATTTGCGCCTTCAAAAAGTCGTCTATCATTGTAGACTTTATCTGCAATCTGTTGTTCTATAGTTTGCAAAGGAGATCCCGGGGCAGGCCCGGGATGACAATTATACTTCTGGTACACACTCTACGGGTAAATGACTTTAATGGGGAGGGGGGTAAAATGAAAGCATACCTTTTTCTCCCTATTTTATTAGAATAATCACCACCGGGCCCACAATCATTATCACTGCCCCAAGCATCTTTTTCCGTATATCCTTTTCTCTGAAAATGTGGGAACCCAACACAATACTCACGATGGTAGACAGTTGGAACAACGCCAGTACATACCTTACGTCCATATGATCGAACACATAATTAGTGGTATATTGTATAATTCCGATACAGATTACCAACCACAGATATTTTGGCAGATGCACTGCTTTGATATGACGTAATTCCCTGATAATCCGAACCTGGAAAGCAAACAGCAGAGCGAACGAAAACAGCGCCCCGAACCAGCACCACATAATAAATGATATAGTGGTGGAAGAATACAAAATTACTTTTTTAATAAAGATGGTTTCAATAGCTGTCAGCACCATTGCCCAGATACGGTAACGGATATCCGGCCGCTTGAAGGTAGCAACTGAAAACCTATCGCCAACAGTGTCGAGTACAAAATAACTGCCTCCTATAATCAACGCTACACCTAACACACCCCACAGGTTTGGAATTTCTCCCAATAGGAAAATTCCCACAATTATTCCCACTACCGATTTATACGAGTTTATAGGTCCGAGTACCGACAAATCGCCGCCCTGCAAGGCTTTACAAGAAACCTGTTCCCCGTTGTCCCGAATATTCCCGCTATAATGCTGTAAAACCAGAAAGCGGCGGACAGTGCAAGCCAATCTACCTGTATCGCCGGAATGATACATACAGCACTTAACAGGAAGAATGTCAGGAAATTGACTGCCAACGGATGTTTGTTCCGGTTGGTCAACTGCTTTTGAAAAACATTTGCAAAAGGGTTGGAAAGAATCCGTAGGATGATAGCTATGGTGGTCTGTATCATTTGCATGAGTTGTTTATGAATGCAAAGATAGGGGTAAATTGAGAATTAATGATTCATAAAAGGAATAGTATTTGCATAGAATTTTGCACTGTATTGAATTTCCGTAAAGATGTGTCAAAAGTGCTCATTTCTCATCCCCCAGATGAAATTTGAGAAACAGATGCTTGTCTCCAATCCTGCAAGCATGGTTTAATATGAAAATGTTCGTATCGATTTCGGAGGTATAGTTTGAGGTTTGAGACGCAAATATACGTTTCTACAAAGTTAAATCCACCACAAACCCTTCATGATTCCTTACATTAAACACCATGTTATTATCGAACATCAGGTATTGTCCCTTTATTCCTTTCAGCACCCCTTCGAAAACAGGATTCTTTTTGAGGTTGACCGAATTAATCTTCTGCGGATATGCCTCAATGGGATATTGCAGGTGAATAACCTCATCATCTTCGAGAATAAAATGTTGCAAGTCCTGAGGAACGAACTCTTTCATTTCCTGCTTTTTGGCAACTAAATCGTATACGGGAGCATTTTCTTTAAGCATCTTCCGGAAATTAGTTTTGTCGGGCAAATGCTGTTTGAGGGCGACTTCAATCAATCCGGCTTCGTATCTGTTTGCCGTTTCCGCCAAGCAGATGGCATATTCCGCACCCTGATCAATCCAGCGGGTGGGAACGGCGGTCTTTCGGGTGACGCCTACTTTCACGTTTCCCGAGTTTGCCAAATAGACGATGTGTGGTTGAAGTTGCGCTTCGGCTTCCACTTCCAAGTCGCGGTCTGCCTGTCCCAGATGGGCGGTGCAAAGCTCGGGACGGATAATCCATTGTCCAGCATAGGGCGAGGTAAAGAAGCAGTTTTTGCAGCAACCCATAGAGTAAATTTCCTTATCCTGTCCGCACACAGAGCATTGATAGTGGTCGAAACGTATTTTTATCTTCATGCCCAGCAGTTGATTCATATCGACAATCCCGTTGTCAAAAGGAAGGTGGTAACGAATGGGCGAATCATTCTCGGTAAGCATTTTATTGAGTACTCCAGTGATGTTCATGAAACCGTGATTATATATTTAATAATTAGATTAATCGGACAGGCGGGCGGTGTTTCTTCGGAAAAAATATTCCACCGTACGATTGCAAAGGTAATGAATAAAAATGACATGTACACCAACCTCAAAAAGTCGTTTTTTTACAAGATGTTTTTCAGGAGATTGCGTATTTTTGTCATTCACTTAACTAAAAATAATTATGGAATTTCAATCACTATCTCCCAACATCGGTGTGGCAAATGTTAACGACACTGTAAAGTTTTACACCGAAATGTTTGGCTTTCACCTGACTATGAGCGTTCCCAAAGACGAATCGGGCACGTTGCAATGGGCAATGATGACCAACGGCAAGGTAAACATCATGTTTCAAGAAATACAGAATCTGTTGGAGGAATATCCGCAGTTGAAAAGTCGGTCAACCACCGCTACGCTTACTTTCTATGTGAAGATGAAGAATATAAGCGAACTTTACAATAAGGTGAAAGATACGGAATATCTTACTACCGAAATGCACAAAACGTTTTACGGGGCGGACGAATTTGCCGTGTTCGATAATAACGGGTATGTGTTGACGATTACGGAGGGGGAGTAAATTCCCCTTTTCCAATTTATTGATTTATCTTTGAGGAAACAATTGAATGTTGATTGGATAAAAATGGTGTTTGAATGGAAGATAAAAAAATATAATAATCAGCCGGAAGAGGAGGATAACAATATTGTAAACGATCCGGCAGTAGGCTACAATCCTACTCCTAATAATCCTGATGTCGTAAATCAACAGAAAGCTGTTGCAGGTGTTCCCAGACAATATTCAGCAAAACAGTTTGATGAATATCTGGATGCTTTTGAAAGCGATTTGTCAAAAGACAACGATTGTTTTTATTCCGGCGAAGAAGTTATAAAGATGATGGGTAAATGGTGAATGTATACCGGCTATTATGGAATAAACGTGCTTATGATGATTTCCACGCTATATACAACTGATATCTGAATAACACAGAGGATTAAAAGCTGCGGATAAATTCAAAAAAAGCATTTCGGATACGATCCACTTTATTCACCTGAATCCTTATATTGGGCCTTTAGGCAGAAAATTAGAACATCGTAAATTAGCGTATCGTTCTTTACTGATTCATCCATATTACAGAGTAGTTTATTATATCAAGTATCGGGCAATATATATTGTGTCGGTCAGAGATAATAGGATGGAATAGAAAAAACTATTCCTCCCCTTGCCTGATCCTCTTCAAAATTTCCGAAATATCCTGATCAAAATTATCTACCCACACCGTTTTCACTCCAAGTGATTCCGAATCCTTTTCATCAAAGCGATTCTTTAGCTCAATGAGAAAATCAATTGTTTCCTCCAGCTTTACTTCGATTCGTTCCTGTTCCTTTTGCAGTTCCGGATTTTCGGAAACAGTCTTGCTGATAGCCTTTTTCAGCCATTTCTTGTCCGTTCGTTTTCGGAAAATGTAGTGATACTTACGCGATTTCTTTTGAGAATTGGCGATATCGAGCAAACGGCGTATATTCGGATCTTGCAGGGAGATGCCGATGAACAGACAGATGCAATCGCGGAACTTATTGATTTGTACAATGTTATTCCAGCTGTACATGTTGATATACTGTTCGTGGTAAACAAACTCGCCTAACGTTATTTTGTTGTCGGTGTCGATGTTTCCCTCGCAAGGCAGGAAACCGTGTACGTGATAAATTTTGAGTATATCGTTTTCGGGGTTGATAGCCTGTCCGTAGACTGATTCGAAGGGTATATCCAAATTTTTCTCCCGCAGTTTGGTTTCGATGATGTCGTCGTAATTGTAGGTGATGATACCGCCCAGATTAGGGCTATTGCCCGGTGCGAGACAGAATTTAATAATCTCGTCTACTATGAGTGACTCCGCATCTTTGTTGAAAGTTTCGTACAGTGCCTTGCGGACTTCTTTCTCGAATTTGTTCTTCGATTTCTCTTCGTCTTTGTAACACTCCTGCAAATACCTTCCGGCAATGAGTGGACTGGGGTTGAATATCTTAGAGAAGAGTTGGGACAATATTACAGCGTTGTCCGGCTTTTGCTCGATGGTTTTCATTAGCAGCCGTTGCAACAGCGCGTCCCATGCGGGGATGCCGTAGTTGATCGAAATTCCCGCTCCCAACACAAAGTTGAGCCTTTCTTGCCGATAGGCTTCGCGAATGTGCTTGATTGCCGTTTCGGGGGTGGATTTGCGGGTGTTGGGAAGTTTCTTTTTAAGGTCTTTGAGATCTTTCAAACCTTTGAAATCGTTATCGAACAGGAACGATACGCCGTAGAGATCGGCGGGAATGTTCAGACTATCAGGCAGGCTACTGTGTGAGAATGTTATTGAATTGTCTTTTAAAATATCGTGAAGCCTGTTTTTTATACTTTCATCCATGTCGATAACTTATTTGGTAGTTTGTTTTTCAAAGATGTTGTAACGATTTGTTTTGTGGCGGTAAAGATAACAAAATATGCGGAGTAGTATAATTTGTTTACGGGTTTTTTCGTGTGATGTATCATTTGCAATAACAAATTTAAGGTCATAGGTAAGTTCTTTTATATGATAATATTTTGATTTATTACGCAGGTAACATATTGGAAGGGGCGGATGCAAAAACATTCCGGTTACTGTCCGAAGGGTATGCCAAAGGCCATAAAAACGTGTTTGTGTCGGGCAGGTTAGTGCCCCGTGAAGCCGGATTGAGATCGAGAAGGAATTATGCTGTCGAAGATTTTATCGAAGAAAATCCCGATTATGCGTGGTTCGACTCGCTGAACCTCGATCTTATCATCGTAAACGGTGCTACGGGAAAGACTAAGCACAAGAGATTTGTCGGAGTCAGGGAGGCGAGGTAGTGAGTTTTTAGAGTGATCTTTTAGAGTAATTTTTTAGGATAATTTTTTTTGCGATTTATAAGAACAACCTCATCATAATATCCGTCTGTTCATCATCGCCCAGCATGAAAATATGTTTGTCGAAAGCTGTAAATCCGTTTTTCCTGTAAAAGCTGATTGCCCTTTCGTTATTTTCCCACACGCCAAGCCACACATATGAAGATTTTTTGTCGTGCGCCACTTCTATCGCTTTGTCGTAAAGCAACTGCCCGACTTTCTTTCCGTGATACTTTTTCAGTACATAGATGCGTTCGATTTCGAGCGCATTGTTATCTTTCAGCTCGGTTTGAGTCGCACCAAAATTCAGTTTGAGATACCCGATAACGTCTGCACCCGACATGGCGAAATAAAATTCGGAATCGGGGTTGCTGAACTCCGCTGTCAGTTTTTCCAAAGAAAGGTTTTCTTCGAGATACTTTTGAATATCTCCTTCTGTGTTCTGCGAGGCGAAGGTGGAAGCAAAGGTTTTCCGGCTGATTTCCTGCAAGCGGATAATATCGTCGGCAGTGACTTTACGTATGGTAATATCGTGCGACATATCTTATTTTATTTGGGTGCAAAGATAGGATTTATTTTTTATTCCGGATGGGGTGATTTGAATTTATTATGAATGGGGCGGTTGAGCACCGTAGGCGTGATTCAATAAATAGACCGGGGTTTCAACCCCGGGTGATGTATTGAATTGATTTGTTATTCAATAAATGGTGTTGTTATCGTTAGGTATGTATTTTATTATTCCGTGCCTGTGGTACTCTGTTTCATATATTATTCATTGCCCGGGGGTAAAACCCCGGTCTGGATACAGATTCGCACCTTCGGTGCTTTTTTATCACCTATATACAAAGATATATTCTTACTCTCTTTCACTCCCCTTTACATTCATCCGTATCGCATACAATCCTTCCGAAGCAGTAATAAACAATGTTTTTCCATCCTCGCCGCCAAAGGTAACGTTTGCCGTCCACGAGGCATCAACGGGGATATGGGCGATTTGTTCGCCTCGCGGGTTAAACACGGTTACGCCCTTTCCGGTGAGGTAGATGTTGCCGCATTCGTCCATCGTCATGCCGTCTGAGCCCATTGGGGCAGCAAGTTGACGGTTGGTGAGAGAGCCGTCGGGGGCGATTTCGTAAGAGTAGGTTTTACCGTCGCCGATGTCGGCTACATAAAGACGTTTGCCGTCGGGAGTGCCAATGATGCCATTAGGTTTCTTTAGGTCGGTGGCTACACAGGTGGTGATGCTTGTCTGCGGATTGAAGCAGTAGACGTATTCGCCCTGCTGTTGCATTTCGAGGGTGCGGTTCCAGTAATCACGCGCATATAAGGGGTCGGTGAAATAGATTTTACCGTTGGGGTGTATCCAGAGGTCGTTTGGACCGTTGAATTTATTGCTTTCGAAATCGGTAATCAGCACGGTGTGGCTGCCGTCGGGGGCAATGCTCCAAAGCTCGTTTTCCATATCCGCACAGGCAAGGAGATTGCCCTGATGGTCGAAATAAAGACCGTTGGAACGTCCGGCATCTTCCATAAAAACGGACAATTTGCCGTTTACCGAGTATTTGTGAATGCGGTTGTTGGGTTGGTCTGTAAAGTAGACGTTGCCCCCCGTATCGCTAGCAGGACCTTCGGTGAAGCTGAAACCGTCTGCTAGCTTTTCTACTTGGGCGTCTTTGGCGATGATGTCTTTATCGGCAGTGCAACTGGCAAATGAGAATAGGGTAATACAGGCGAATGCAGGTATACATAAAGCAGTTGATATACTTAACACAAGCATTCGGGTTGACAGGACGGTTTTCATGGTAACGGCAATTTACAGGGTTAAAATAAATAATGTAGCTAAAATAAATAATACGTGTAAAAGTAAGCTTTTTATTACAAATAATTATATTTTTGTGCTTAACCCTTACTAATATAAAGCAAACCATTATGAAAATCACACGTCGTCGTTTTATAAAAACTACTTTGGCTGGTATTGGGGGAGTTGCATTAGGTAGCCACTTCCTGTTTAACTCTTGTGCCGGAACGAATAAATCTCCTTTTTATGATCCTTACGAGCGGATTTCGCTGGGCGGAACTGCACTTCGTCCGAGCCGTCTTTGCATGGGGACGGGCATTTTCGGGGGTGGTGGCGAGTCGAACCTTACCCGCCTGGGTTTCGAACAGGGGGTTGCCCTTGTGCGAGAACTTTACGACAGGGGGGTGCGGATGTTCGATTGTGCGGATTCGTATGGTACTCACTTTATTATCGGCGAGGCGTTGAAGCCTTATCCGCGCGACAGCTATGTGGTGTTTACAAAGGCGTGGTTTCGCGGGGTGAAAGATTTGGATATGAATGTTGCCGTGTGTCGTTTCCTCCAAGAGTTGCAGATGGATTACATCGACGGTATTCAGCTTCATTGTGCTGAGTCGGCTGACTGGACTACGGAGGCTGCCCCGTACATGGAAGCAATGGACAGGCTGAAAGAGCAGGGCATTATCCGTTCGCACGGGGTATCGTGTCATACGCTGGATGCGCTGCGCACTGCTGCTGAGAGTGCGTGGGTAGATGCGTGTCATGTACGTATCAATCCGTTCGGAGTGAATATGGATGATACGTTCGAGAATGTTGTTCCGGTGGTAAAGAGTCTGAAAGAAGCGGGCAAAGGGATTATCGGTATGAAGATTTTCGGGGAAGGGAAGTTTGCTCAAGACTCTCAGAAGAAAGACGAAAGCCTGATGTTTGCCCTGCAATCGGGACTGGTGGATGTAATGACAATCGGGATGGACAAAATGAGTGATTTGCTGGATACGGAAGAGCGTATCAGGAGGGTGAAACGGGTGTGAGTTACTACATCATTTCCCCGTATTCCCTTATTCTTTTCTCACAAATCCGTTTGGCTTAAACTTGTTATTGTAACCGTTCAGGATGGCTGTTCTGACAGCTTAAACTTGTTATCCTGACCGCTTAAAATTATGAATCTAACTGGTTAGAATGCTGTTTTTGATCGCTTAGGTTGTTGGTTCTAAGCGGTTACAAAAGTTAGAAAACCAATCATCCTCACAACACCCTGTTCTTCATAAACTCCTCAACAAAATCCTCTCGATACTTAGTCCCGATAGCAATTTCGTGGTTCTTTATATACACATCGTTATTATCGAAAGAGTCGATTTGGTTTTTATTAACGATATACGACCTGTTTATCCGCAGGAATGTCTTTCGGGGCAGGAGGTCTTGCATGCTTTTTACATTCATACGAGTAATGATGCGCTGCTCGTCCATTTGTATGATTACATAATCTTTCAAGCCTTCAACGAAAAGAATATCATTGAGGTTTACTTTGAAATAACGCCTGTCGGATTTCACAAAGATACATTCATCTTCTACGGTATCGACACTCTTTTTATCTTCGTTCAGCAACAGAAAGTGGTAAGTAATCGCTTTATCCACCGCTTTGCGAAACTTGGCGATATCGATAGGCTTTACCAGATAATCAATTGCGTCTACCTCGTAGCTGTCGAGCGCATACTCCGAATAGGCGGTGGTAAATATAATCAGCGTATGTTTCGGAATGGTGCGGGCAAACTCTATACCGTTCACTTTGGGCATCTGAATATCAAGAAACACAAGGTCTACCTCTGTCGATTCCATAAAATCGGATGCTGTTTTTGCCCTGTTAAATGTATCTAAAAGTTCTAACTGAGGTATCTGGGCGATCAGCTTTTTTATTCCCTCACGAGCAATAGGTTCGTCGTCTACGATGATGCATTTCATAATTTTAGTTCTGAGTTGATGGTATGATATCTTATAATTTTAATTCTAAATTGACGATGTAATTTGTATCGGTTTTCGTTTGTCGTAACACATAATTGTCTTTGTAAAGCAGGTCTAAGCGGCGTTTGATATTTGCCAAACCTATTCCTCCGATTTTCTTTTCCGACTCGTCCTGAGAGATGGAATTCTCGCAGGTAAAGTTTAGTATGTGGTTGTGTACCGAAAATGATAAGTAAACATAGGATAAACCCTCATCGTTGTGATTGTGCTTGATGGCATTCTCCACAAACGGAATAAAGAGCAAAGGTGCTACCTGTATGTTGCTTATATCTCCTGTTTCCGATATGGTATATTCGAATTTGTCGCGGCGGGTTTTCTCCAAATCCAGAAAATCTTTTAAGAAGCTTATATCAGCACTTAGATATACCTTATCGCGTGTGCTGTCGCTCATTTGGTAGCGAAGCAAGTCGTCGAGTTTAATAAGAATTTGCGACGACATATCGGGGTTTTCATCTATCAGGATGTTGGCATTGTTGAGCATGTTAAAGAGAAAATGGGGGTTAATCTGGCTTTTGAGGAATTTAAGTTCGGTAGCCAGTGTTGCCTCGCGAAGTTCTTCGGCTCGCTCGTTGTCTTCCAACCATTTTTTGAATGACATAAATGCTGCTACGGCTACAATCTGCAAACCGAATGTGAGTGCGGACGGCAGTAACATCAGGATGATGGTTCCCAAAGGCTGACTTAGTAAAAAATCGAGCTTTGCTCTCTGAACGATGGCGTATATTAAGAGCATCACACATATGCATACGCAAATGAGCACAACAGCTGATAGTATGTATTTCAAAGTCTTCCCCTCCTGCAAATAACGTGGCACGATGATGTAGGCATTGGGGTAGATGATGAGATTGAGAATAACGTACATTCCCAAGAACGCTATAAAAAGATCTGTAGTGAAATCAAACTGTCCGGGAATGGCGCAGAATACATCGGCAGCATATATCAATGCGAATAGTTGAATCAATACATGCCTGTGAACGTGGTATTTTTTATCGGACAGATAATATAGTATGGAGTGTTGTGTATCATGATTTGCCATAGGTCGGAATGTATTATTGGTCGGATATTTTATTAAGCTGAAGAGTCGCCGTGCCTCGCTCTATGGACAATGAATAGTGGTCGGGGTAGATAAGCTCCAATCTCTTTTTTATGGCAAAAAGTTCGTCGTCCGTTAATATCTCTTTGTAATCAGACTGACATACAAAGGTAAGCCCTGTGTTTTCCGAACTGAAACGGATTTCTAAAGACAGGGGTTCGTCGTCGCCTACTTTATCAACTGATTGCTGTATGAAGGGAATAAACAGCAGAGGAGAAATGAACATTTCCCTGATTCCGGTTTGCACTACGAGTTTATAATTGAGTCCCTGACAATATAGTCTACTTAATTCAAGATACTCTTTTATGAAATTTATCTCCGAACGCAGTAAAACTTTTTCCCTGCTCGAATCGTATAGTTGATATCTCAGTAATTGTCCCAATTTCATTAGCATCTCGTAGGCTTTGGAAGGTTCAGACTTTACCAAAGCGGCTGTTTCGTTGAGGATATTGGATAAAAAGGCGGGTGAAATTTGCTCTTTCAGGCGGTCTAACTCGGATTTGATGTTTTCCTGCTCCATCCTGTTTACACGCTTGTTTTCTTGTACCTGGTACTTGAATAATACGGTTACGGAAGTTGCGAGTATGCATATCATATTCATTATGGAGGTGGGAATGTGCTGAATGAAAACAAGCAGATTGTAGGAAGCTATTTTTAACGGCAGTCCCAAATGTGTGCGTACGATATGCTCCATTGCCACTAAACCGTATATTTGAAAAAAGACGATTAAGAAGAAACATAACAGATATATCTTGTAGTTTTTCTTTATCAGGTAGCGGGGTACGAAATAGTAAATGTTAGCGTAGAGTGGCACTAAATACACAGTGAGGGTGATGAGACTGAGGAAAAATATGGAATTCCCGATAACTGCAATGCTGTCTCTAAACATATAGGAGGTTTGTCTGTAGGATATCAGAGCAAACGCAAGGATAAAAAGGATATGCCTCCATATTCTGTATTTGTGGTTGACTACAAAATTATAAAGTATTGTTTTAAACATGTTTTGTGTTGTTAATTGAAAATGCAAATATAGTTTAAAAAGTAAATAGGTGTGGCATATTTAATAAGAAATTATTTGTCAGGAGGGGACTGATTACTTTGGTTTTGGTATTGAAGTTGCGTGCCGGGTATTCTTTGCGATGGGATTGTTTGATACTCTTGTGTTGTTGGGTTTTGAAGATGTGTCAAAAATCTGTGTTGTATCAGTAAACCACATATTACACAGATTATATAATCTTGATTATCAACAATCTGTAAATTAATAAATCTGTGTAATCTGTGGTTAAAATGACACTTATGACAACTCCACTGTTATATCTAATTATTTACTTGCCGGCAGGTTGATAAATATTGCCTACAACTAATTTATCGCCGGATAAATCTACTTCGAACAGGTGTGGAACACGGTGAAAGCGTCCGTTTATGTTCTTGTGGCTGTGGACGGACATGAGCCATTTGCCATCGAATGTTTGAAAGAGCATGCTGTGTCCGAAGTTGGGCGGGGTGATGGGCTCTTTTTCGTGAATCCAAGCACCGTCGAGGGTTCCGCTCTCCGAGTAGGCGACCCCCTGTGTGTAGATGTCGTCTATCCAGCTTGTCCATATCATTCCGAGTCGACCGCTTCCGGTGCGGAAAAGGTAGGGGCCGTCGGTGACTTTGTTGGGAATTATGTTTCCGTTTTCGTCTTTCTCGCGGCTCCAAGGGGATTCGCTGGCACGGAAAAGGAGTTTTCCTTCGCCTATGGAGCCGCTGAGATCGGGCTTGAGTTCGATCTTTTCGATGGTTCCGTCCCAGTTTTGTAGCCATTCGTAGCAGTATACCATGTAGGGTTTGCCGTCGGTGTCTACCCAGAAAGTACCGTCGAGGGTGGGTTTATCGGCGGGCAGGTAGATTGGGTCTTGCATGGGGATGTAAGGGCCGTCGGGACGATCGCTCACGAGTATATGGCTGGCACGGCGTTCGATGACGTTGTTTCGTACGGTGTCTATTTTCACTGCCTGATTGGTGAAGGTGGCGAAATAGTAGTATTTGCCGTTGTAAGCGTGAAGCTCGGCTGCCCAAATCATGGGGTTAGGTCCCATCCACGATTGAGGGTCGGTTTGCACTACATTGTAAGAACCTGTCCAGTGGACGAGATCTTTGCTTTTCCAGAGCTTGCCGCCTGTTCCGGTCATATAGTAGGTGCGGGTTTGGGAATCAGGAAGGATAGCAGGGTCACTCAATACAATAGAGTCGAGAGGGATGTCGGCGCGGATTTCCGTCCGGTTTCTTCGTTGGGAATAGACGGTGGTGGAAATCATAAGTAATATTGATAAGAGAATAAGGCTTTTTTTCATAATATAAATGTATGTGTTTTTGTTGGTGCAAAAATAAGAGGTAGAGAGAAGAAGTAGGGTATAATTATCAATCAAAAAAAGGTGGGATTGGGGCGAAATGTGAATTGAGGAGTGTTCTGAAAGCCCATCAATGATGTAAACTCACCACAGATTACTCAGATTAACACAGATATATTCTGTTTATTCGATTCATTATCAGTATAATAAATATAGGATAATCAGTGGTGAATAATACTTTTTGGACAATCTTTACGAGGAAAATATTATATTTGTAGAAATTTAAATGCGATAACTATGAAAAAGCTATTATGGGGCTTTGCTGCTTTCTTTGTCATCTTTTTTGTATCTTGTGGCGATGATAACACGTTGGAACTGAAATATGAAATCGATTTCCCCGTGCCGGAACTTACGGATGATAATACGATAAGTTTTAACATCACCACTTCAGGCAGGCAGGCGGTGGAACTGTATATGCAGGGCGGTAATGTAGCCGTGTACTGGGGCGACGGAACTGAGAACGGTTATCGCGCACCGGGTGAAGCGACCACAGGACACATGTTTAATTCGGCGGGTACGTATCATGTGCAGATATGGTCGGACAATCTTACTTTTATCAATCTTTCTTTCCTGCTGCAACATGTTACAGGCTTTAAGATGGGCAAATGTCCCGAAATGAGGGATTTGATTCTGAACAGTGTCAGTGATGTTGAACACTTTAAATTAGAAGGGTGTTCGAAGCTGGAAACTCTGAATATCGGCAACTGGGAAAATCTTTCTTCGCTCGACCTGAGCGAGTGTACCAACCTCAAAGAGCTTTCGTGCTACACACATCCTAAAATGACTTCGCTCGATCTTTCTGAGAATACAAAATTGCGAACCTTGATGATAAGCGGTATGAATATTGATGAACTTGATCTTTCCCATAACAAAAGCCTCCTTTATCTGACTTCTTCTTATCTCAATATCAAGACGCTCGATGTGGAGGCGCTAACGGAGCTTTCGAGCCTGAAATGTTTCAATAATCCATATATGGAAAACATTATTTTTCCGGAAGACAACAGTATTAATGAACTGATGTGCAGAAGTACACTGATGAAAAATCTGGATGTTTCCGGTCTTCCATACTTAGCCAATCTGGATTGTGCACTAAATCTGCTGACGCAGCTTGACCTCTCTGCTTGTCCCCGGCTGCAGAAGCTGAATTGTATGGGAAATAGGATTACGAATATTGATATTTCCAACAACAAGAACCTTTACATGCTTTACTGCGGAAAGAATGAATTGTCTGCCGATGCGTTGAATAAGATTTTCAAGAGTTTGCCGAATGCGGAAGTTAAATACACGGGTACACGCATACCGCCCTCGCCGCGATACAGCGTGGTTTATTATCTGGAAAATCCAGGTAGTGCTGAGGCTGATGAGAAGATTTTGACGAATAAGTGGTGGATGGTGTTGAAGGTGGTGCCGTCGATGTGATGCTATTTCCTTAAAAATCACTATCTTTACTCCTGTCAAACCTAAACACAAATCTAAAATCAGACGTATGAGAAATCTAATTTTGTCAACTATTACTGTGTTATCCGCATTAGTGATATTAACTTCATGCGGAGATAGTAACCTGGCCAGTCCGCAATTTACTCTTACCTACACCAATCTCACTCATCTTGAAGGAGATACTCTTTACTTGTGGCAGACTTATGGTGATGCTATGTGGCATTTTTCCGATGATACGATAGACGCCCTCGATTCTGTTATTGTTACAAACGGCATTGTTACTTTTACCGGACGTGAAGACACCTTACATTTTTACATGATTAACAACGGGAAGAACCTTCGTACACTATTTTATCCCGAACGGGGCGAACTTACTATTACCCATCATCCCGATGAAAACGAATTGCCGCAAATGCCGACTTTGGAAAGTTCGAATCCGCAATCGAAGAATATTGCTTTCCATAATTTGCGGTTTCAACATTATTATGCTATTGAGCCTACCCGTAAAATGTTGTTCGATAACGTAGGCAACGCCATTGGTACACAACTGATGAAAGGCTGGGCGCGGATTTTCCCTGACGAAATAGAATGGGTATATGCCAACAGCAACGAAGAGCTTCGTGACAGTGACTATGCGTTGAGAGAGTTGAAAAATATGATCGACAATACCCGCGCACTAAAACCGGGCGATAGATTTGTCGATTTCCGTCAGGTGAGTTATTCTGGCAAAGATACGATTGTGTTTTCCAATATTGCCGGACACGGTACACCCGTATGTCTGCTTTTCCCGACGAGTATTGACGAAAAGAACAGCATTCACAACGAAATGGATGCGGTGAGGAAGCAATATCCTGATGTACGTTTTGTGATGCCTGTTTTTAACACGCCCAATCCCGAGATTGAAGACTTTTACAAAGAGCTGGAAAACCGCTACCGTGCCATTCTCGTAGATAATCTTCCTGGTAGAGGAGAATTTAAGAACAGCGTATCTTTTAAATACCGTAACTATTCGGGGATGAATTACTCTTGTGTATTCAACGGAGAAGGAAATTTAGTTTCTGCCAAAGTGTTGCTGTATGATGATGTTGGTACATTTATGAGGAAATTCAATGCGGTAATGAGTGTGTGGAACGATCCTGCTTTCCAGTATAACACCAATACGGACGACCGTCTTGCCATTCCCGAATACGTTGATTTTAAGAAGTATGTACTCGCTCACCCGCAGGGCATTTACATGTTGCTGGATTACGCCCTTCATTACGATAATGCTTTCGGTATGCAAGGCTGGATGGTTGACGATATTGTGCACGTAAAGTATAAGGATGCTCCTTCCCTGATGGATCATGTTCCGCCCGGCGGGGTGAGGAAAGAAGATGTTTCTGGTTACGTGGCGAGATATATCGACCAAATACGGGTTATTATGGGAAGGGAGGCGCAGGAGTAACTTCCTCACCTTTTCTCGCTTCTCTATGTATGCCTTCTGTAATTTTTATAACCATGATTAATTTATATAGATGAGGGAAATCCATTACTTATAAATCTCCTTAATTCTCACCCCTGTTTATAAGTATACTCTAAATATATTTCTATCTTTGTTCACCACATTTCAACATGGTATAGTGGTTTCACTCACAAATAGCTGATCGAATGAATCCTAAGATACTTATAATAGAAGACGACTTATCCTTTGGTGAGATACTACGAAAATGGGCTATAAAAAATAAATATGAAGCGTTCCTTACCGGAACAGTGAAGCAGGCCAGAGAGATTATCTGCAAGAACAATGCAGACCTGATAATTACCGATTTGCGACTGCCCGACGGTGACGGTATTATGTTTCTTTCATGGCTTCGTGAAATGAAGAATAACACTCCTGTGGTGATAATGACGAGCTATGCCGAGATACAGAGCGCCGTGGCTGCCATTAAGCTGGGAGCGTTCGACTTTCTCGAAAAACCGATCAACCCCGCCATCCTTAAACAAAAGATTGAACAGGCGCTTAATCATAAATCCGCCCCGAAAGATGTGGTGAAGCAGGAAACAGACCCGCCCAAGAAAACGGTATACGCCAACAGCCGTCAGGCGAAGAAGATGTACGAGGAGATTGAAGTGATTGCTCCCACACGCATGTCGGTGCTTATCATGGGCGAGAGTGGGACAGGGAAGGAGTATGCCGCCCGTATGATTCACGAAAAGAGCAAACGCAAAGATGCGTCTTTCATTGCTGTGGATTGTGGCATCCTTTCGCGCGAACTGGCTCCGAGTGAGCTTTTCGGGCATGTAAAAGGTGCTTTTACTTCGGCCATTGCCAACAAGAAGGGTGTGTTTGAACAGGCAAGCGACGGAACGGTATTCTTGGATGAAATTGAGAATTTGCCTTATGAGGTACAGGTGCAGCTTTTACGTGCGTTGCAGGAATTACGTGTGCGTCCGGTGGGTTCGGTAACGGATATAAAGGTGGATGTCCGCATCATTGTGGCAACCAACGAAAATCTCGAAAAAGCTATTGCCGAAGGTCGTTTCCGTGAAGACCTTTACCACCGCCTTAATGAATTTACAGTACATATTCCACCTTTACGCGAGCGTGCGGAGGATATTCCGATGTATGCAGGTTATTTCCTGGAGGATGCCAACGAGGAGCTGGAAAAGAATGTGCGCAGTATATCACCGGAGGCTATGGAAATGCTGATGAATTATCATTGGAGTGGTAACTTGCGTGAACTACGTAATGTGATACGCCGCGCGACTCTCTTTGCCAAGAACGGGGAGATTACTCCGCAGGTGCTTCCGGGTTTTCTTTGTACATGGACTCCGGAGGGTGATCCGGTGTTAAAGTCGGGTGACGAGAAGGAACAGATTATTACAGTGTTACGTATTGTAAAAGGAAACAAGGCTGCCGCTGCCCGGTTACTCAAGATGAACCGGAAAACGTTGTATAATAAACTGCATTATTACGGGATTGAGATTTGAGTAGAGACGCATATTTGCGTCTTTAGATCCCGCAAGTGTGGTATTCTGAGAGGCCAATAAAAATAAACGCAAATATAGAGACGCAAATATGTGTCTCTACGGAGTGTATATCGTCAAAAATTCTTCGATGCGGTCAGCTAAGGTTGACAGATCGTTCCATATATTTTCATCGGGTTTGTTCTCGCCCCGTAAATTATCCATGTGTTTCAATATTGCTGTGATTTCTTCGGGAGCGTTGATTTGTAAGAACATGGGCAGCATTTTATGACAAAGGTATTGGGCTCGGTCGAAATTTTTTTCTTCCACTGCTTTCCTTAGCTGAACGATATGCTCTACAGTAGCCATCACAAATTTATCCATTACTTCCTGAGCGGCTTCGCTGTCTCCCTCTAAAAAATCGGTGATGCTGTTTAAATTATCATTTGGAGATGGGTGAGTTTGGGAAAGGTTTTCATTTTCCATCCTGCCGCCAATCAATGCGTGGAGTTCGCGGATATTTACGGGTTTCATTAAATAATCAGTGAAACCCTTGGAAAGTACCATAGTCGGGGTGAAGTCCGTTCTTCCTGTAATGAGTATAACAGGTATATTTTTATCTGCTTCACGCACTTTTTTCAAAACATCTTTGCCGGTGAAATTTTCCATTTCCATATCGGTAAGGATGCAGTCGTAGGAGCTGATGTCTTTCAGTTCGTTCTTGAAAACGTATCGGTTTTTGCAAGTGGTTACTTTGTGTCCAAGCTGGCAGCAAAGGTGTGAGAGCATATCAAGAAAAATGTTGTCATCATCTATGAGTAAAATATTTTTGGTTGATGGGTCTGCTGCTTGCTGCGTTTTGCCTTCGGTTACGGGAAGCTGAACCGTTATGCAAGTGCCTTTTCCCTGTTTCGATTCAAAGCTGATTTCTCCTTTAAAGAGTTTTACCAATCCTTTTACGACATAGAGTCCGAAACCGCTTCCTTCATCCAACGCACTGTTTTCTTCTATGCGCGAGAATGGTTTGAAAAGGTTATCCCGCTTGTCTTCGGGAATCCCCACGCCCGTATCTGTTGTTTTGAATATCAGCATGTTATCGATATACGCAGCTTGAAAGGTGATACTGCCTTCTGTCGTATATTTAATGGCGTTGGAAAGTATATTTGCAAGGATTTGCTTTATTTTGAGGCAATCGGCATATACTGTCAGTTCTTGCGATAAATCTTCCTGATATACAAATCTTAATGATTTTTTGGTTGCCAGCGGCATAAACATTTCACAGAGTTCCACACATAATTCGTGGGGATAAAGCTTCGGGGAGCGAGTGTAACGGAACCTTTTTCAAGGCTTGAAAACTCAAGCAGGTTGTGTAAAAGGGCAAGGATATGTTCGCCGGAAGTATGGATAGGACGGGTTTCTTCGTCGGTCAGAATCCCTTTCCGCTTGTACAGCTCTGTGTAGCCGAGCATGGAATTGAGGGGTGTTTTTACGTCGTGCGAAACGGAAAGCAGCAGCTTGTGTCTGCTTTCCATCAGCTGCCGGGTGCGTTCATTGGCCTGCTCAAGAGCTTTCCGGGCGGTGTATCCTTTGTTTACGTTGTTAAGGATGAGGATGATAAGTGTTAATATCAGCACTAAGGCTATGCCGCCGAACCATAGGGCACGGATGTTGTTTTTCTTCAACATGGCTTCGTCTTGTGCGATTTCGTCCATGCGGGAGTGGATGATCTGGTTGTATAGTTGGGTAAGAAGTTCGGTGATTCGTAAGGTGATGTATTGGTCAGTGAGCACTACGGAATTGATCTGGTTTTCAATAGCGGAGATGTGCTGGTTGTAGTCGACACGGGCGCGTTGGAGGAGGAGGTTGAGTTGGGCTGTGTCACCGGTTGAAATGGTGTTATTGTTAATTATGGTATGAACAGATATGGTATCTGTGAGGTTTTCCTCTTTATCTTTCTTTTTTGATGACGAGAAGATTCCAGCTACTTTTCTCCAAAAACCTCTTTTAGGTGCGGGTTCGGGATCTTTGACAACCGTTGCTACCAACGTATCGGTTTGTTCGTTGTATATGGTAGATGAAAAAGTAGATAATGATTGTGATAAAGAATCAATAGGATTGCGCAGTGAAAACTGTTTGTTGAGAGATATGATAGAATATTCTTTTTTCCTTAGCAGTTGAGTTATTTCGGAGAGAATGGTATCTACTTCGATTCCTATTTGTTTTTCTTTAAGAAAATCTATTTGCAGATTTATTTGTTTAGCTTGTGCTTGGAATTCCCTTAGGTGTTTTCTTCTCTCTGTTATAATATAGAGATTAACTTCTGCTTGTGCTTGATTGACTGTTTGGATGAGTTGATTTATCTGTGTAAGTTCGCTGTTATACTCTTCCATCGTTTTCTTTTTGTCGTCGATGTTTTTCCAACTTGCATAAAAGTACAGAAATATACCGCCACATGTAAGTGCAACAAGAATATAGATAATGATTGCATTCAGCCTGATTTTCGTTTCGATACTTCTTTTCATCATGGATACAAATTAATGAAAAAGTTATCAGGTAGCCAAATGTGTCGTTTTACACATGTGTAAGTGTATAGTGTTACACACTTACACACTTTTTTCTTGTCTTTAGAATTAGTTTGTTTTATATTAAGTTTTTGATTTGTAGTTACTTAAGTGCTTATGTTGTAACTTTGGCACGCGCTTTGTAACTCTATAAATGTAACACAATAGTTACAGTTTTAATTAAGCATATTATTAATATAAATTTTGGAAGTTATGAAAAAGTTATTAATTGCAGTAGCAGTATTAATGGGAGTAAGTACAATGTCATTCGCAAATTCAAATGATTCAATTCCTCCACAAGACAAAAATGAATTGGTGGCGCAAGTAGTTCAGGATACTTACAAAGAAGTAAAATCTGAAGAATTGAATGCAAAAGTACGAGAAGCTCTTAAGAGCTACGAGGCTACTTATATCGTGAAAAAATTAGAGTACAACGAAAGCAAAAAACAAACTCAGGTAACATTGGAAGACAAAAGTACAAAAGCTGAGAAAGTGGTACTTATTGACGATGAAGGTAAAGAAGTAAAATAAAGAAGATATTACACATTTCCACACAATTCTAATCTAGGCAATGAAAAAAGGAAAGCTCCCGAAAGGGGGCTTTTTTTGTATGCAGCACAAGTATTTTATGGGTATAATGTACCTATATTCAAATACTTATTGCACATTTCAAACATATTTGTTTACTTTGCAATGTGAAATTTTACAAGGAAGACATATTAAAAGTTGCTTTTGATGAATTTATGGTGAGTGGATACGCCAGCCCTATCATTAATAGCCTTCAGCAGAAGCTTGGTATGTCAAGGGGAGCACTCTACAGACACTATAAAAGCAAAGACGAACTGTTTAAAACAGTTGTAGACACTTACTTTTTTCATACCCTTGAAAGAATTACAGAGAAAATAGATCCTACAATATGTGTACCGGATTTGGTACGCTCTTTACAGAAAAGACAGCGACTTATCGCACAGCTTATCACAACTAAAGGAGGGTCACGGTTTACTTTTCTTAATTTTAATAATCTGATGATCCAGGCTGCCAGGCACTATCCGGGCTTTACCATCCGCTACAAGAAAATACAATTACATGTACAAAATCAGTGGAAAATAGCTCTTAAAAATAGTGTTGACATGGGAGAGATACGCCCTGATACAGATATAAATCTGATGAGCCGGTTGTTTACTAAAATCTATTTTATGGATACACGAGAAGATTTTCCTATTAGAGAAAATGGTTTGCCCAACACTAAAAGTAATATTGACGGGCAAGACCAATTTGTTCTTTATTTATATGGATTGTTAAAGGTATAAAGTATTTATATATTTTTTAAAATAAATGTGAACTATCTTTCACAACGACAATTAGAGTATAACACAAATAAAACGATAACTCATTATGTTTATCAATTCTACGGGATTTTTTGTTCCGGAAACAAGCATTCCCAATAGCTACTTTACCGAGATCAACGGGCTTACTGATGATTGGATTTACCAGCGTACAGGAATTAAATCACGTGTACGTGCATCAGAAAAAGAAACACTTAATTACATGTGTCAGCAGGCTGTAGAGATGGCTGCAAATAAACTTACTTATGGTATCACTACCGTAGATCTGATTATTTTTGCTTCTTATACTCCATCCGACACGGTAGGAACCACAGGACATTGGATTCAACGGGAATTTGGTATTGAAAATGCAAAAGTATTTTATATTTCATCTGCTTGTTCTTCCGGGATGAATGCTATAGAAGCTGTAAGTGCCTATTTTGCTGCAGGGCTTGCTTCACGTGCTTTGTTGATCTGTGCGGACAGGAATTCTTCTTTTTCTGATGATACGGATTCCGTTTCCGGACATCTTTGGGGAGATGCTGCCGTTGCTTATTTTCTTTCAAAAGAACGTTATGATGAATCAGAGACAGAAGTACTCGATATAATGACACAAGGACTGGCTCATATTGGTTTGGGGCCGGAAGCTGTAAAATTGAGTCTTCCTCATGGTGGCATACAAATGCCTTTCGGAAAAGATGTATTTACTTATGCTTGTACATACATTGCCCAGAACACAGAAAAAATATTAAATGATAATGGATATGAGATAAAAGACCTCTCTTATTTCATTGGTCATCAGGCTAATATGAGAATACTTCGTAATGTAGCTCACAGGTTGGGACTACCTGAGAAAAAATCCTTATCTAATATTGAACGAATGGGAAATACAGGCTCTGCAAGTGCCTTGTTGGTATATGCAATGAGCGATAGCAATTTCGAAAGCAATGATCTTGTTTGTATGTCTGTTTTCGGAGGCGGATATTCGGCAGGAGCTTGTTTGATGGTAGTAGGTAAGAGAGCGTAAGCCTTAAAGAAAAAGCAGAAAGCATTATCAGGAATTGTATGTCTCCAGTACTTTCGGTCTTTTTTGTTGAAATATCTATGAAACGGGATTGAAAGATACACAACCTTTCATCTTTATAATGCTTTTGCTTTAGTCATCCTCTCCATCCTCATTACTTAAGAAATATGCTTTTGTGCATACTCCGTCTTTAATGGAGCAAGTAATGGTTCCGTTTTCACAAGTTAATTCCAGATTACCATTGTTAGCATCGTGTACAATATAATTGGAAGGGAAAAGATTCTCCAATTCATAAAAACATTTTCCAACAAACTCAGGAAGTTCTAATGCATCCGGCTGTTTGCGCCTTATCCATTCCTTTAGTGTTTCACTCCATTTTCCGGAAAAATTATTACGTTTATCTTCCATCATATCTATTTTGATTTGACTTTTTACAAATGTATAAAATAAAAATTACCGTACAAATAATTCTCTCATGTAAAATTGCCGGAATTGATAGTAATTGAAATTTTCCTTTTTCCTACAAATATAGTTTTATACCTATAATAATTTATTAGAAAGGATATTACCTAATAAAGCGCTAAAATTAAAACCTTAAGAGTAAAATTCTGAATCTGGTTTTTTCTTACTACTATTGTTGATTGTTAGTAAAATTAATGATAAAATAGGGTGTTTGTTTCAAATCTCACTTTTAAAGTATCAGAATGTGAAATAGCATTTATTTTTCCCGGATTAAAGATTCTGATAGCTATTTTGTATGTGTTATTTTGTTTTTTTAATCTCTTTATTAGTAGAAAACGTCTGTTTTATAAGTGAAAAGAATACTATTGTGAAAGTAAATATTACAATATACTTACTATCGTAGATAATTAAAACTAGTCATATTTGCTTTAATCGGGTTGTTTTAATTTTCTGGTACATATTTCATAGTTATGGAATATCCATATTGCATATTTATCCATTTTGCTTGTTGAAAATATCTAGTATTCTTTATTAGTTTCCTTATTTAGGATAATTATATTCCTAAATAAAGAAAATGCTACTAACCTTAAATCCTGATTCTTCTAAATATTAAGTAGTTAGAGTAATTAGTAAGTACATAAAAGTCAACTACATAAGTACGTCAGAGTGATGGGATAAGAACATCGGGGCACGACGTAAGGATATTCGGAGTAATGACGTAAGGACGTCAGAGTAACGACGTAAGGACGTCGATGCAACAACGTAAGGATGTCGAAGTAATAACGTAAGGACGTCGATCTTACAACATAAGGACGTCGGATCTTAAAAGTAGGGAAGTTTGTGAATAAAGATAAAGCGGATTATTGCATAAAGTCTGCATAAATAGCTTTAACAAGTTACTATAAACAATAAAACTATGTGCAAATAATATGCCATTTCCTTCTTTTTAAATAGTTTTTTTCTGTGCCAAAATAAAAAGGTAATATCCAGTTGTATATATTTAAGATAAGTAGCATGGTTTACTGTGTAAATAATATTTTTAAAACATAACTCTTATCCTGAATCACGAAATGATTTTTTTATAGATAAAACCGGGGGATATTTTGCTGGGACAACTCTTTGTTGCTAATTTCCACTAATTTATTATTAAGTGACGAATTAGATAATCATTTCGTAAATTTCAAACCACTTTAAATGCTCATAGGGTAAACCTAAATCAATAGTTCCTCTGTATTCATATCCTATTTTTTTATATAGTTTTATTGCAGGGGTGTTGGTTTTAGATACATCTAAACGAATAGCTTTTATCTGTTGATTTATTGCATACTCTTTTGTAAATTCCATTAAAGAAGTGGCTATATTTTTTTTCATAAATAAGGGATGAACTACTAATGTACGGACTACCAGGATTTTATCATAATCAATATCAATCATCCATTTCACCTGATCATAAGCTTTCTCGGGTTCGTGATTCAGAATAATACTTCCTGCTATCCTTCTGTCTTCCATGGCAATAAACAGACTTTCGTCGTTAAGTGCTGAAACTGCCGTTTCACGAACCGGGTATACTCCCTTTATCCATCCCGGATAGTTTATTGTAGATGTTAAATAATCATTTAAATCATCATAAAGATTTTCCAGCTGATCTAAATGAGATTCATCTGCTTTTTGAATCGATATTTTTGGAGACACTTATGTTGATGTTCTTAAGTTATATAATCAGATATTATTAATATTCTTTCCATGTCAAAGTTAATAACCTTATTGTTTTTCTGCCATATACACACCACCAATAATGCAAATTGCCCCAATTAGTGAAATGATTGTTATTGTTTCTTTCAGGAAGATAGCAGAAGTAAGTATTGTTACTAATGGTACTACATATATGTAATTTGCTGTTTTTGATGCTCCCAGTATTTTCACAGCAGAATTCCACATGATATAACAAAGCATTGAGGCAATAAGTCCGAGAAATAATAAATTGAGATAGACTACGGGTTGCGTCAGCAATTCGGTATTAAATGTTAAAGGCTTAAATATAAAATAAATACAGAGTGATAATATCCCGTAAATAAATACTTTCCTTGTGATGAATAAAGTAGAATATACAGGGCTTAGTTTTTTAAGAATGAGACAATAAAAAGCCCACATAGTAGCGGCAAATATAGTCAGAAGATCGCCTAATGGATTGATTTTCAGCAAAAAGTTACCATTAAAAACAACCAATCCTACTCCTAGCAAGGCAATTAAGGAGCCATATAACATTTTCTTTTGCAAATGTTCTTTATAAAAGAAATGTGCTAATATGGCAGTGATAAGAGGTGTCGTGCATATCAATAAAGAAACATTTGAAGCAAGCGTTGTACCAAGTGCTGTATTTTCTGCTACAAAATATAAAGAACCACCACATAATCCGCAGATAAAGAGTAGAAATTCATCTTTTAGATTGTTAGCCCATAATTTTTTATGTGAGATAAATAAGATGCAGCAATAAGCCAATACAAAACGATAAAGAAATATTTCGACAGGGGTTAATCCGGTGTTAATTAATATTTTGGTAGAAACGAAGGTGATTCCCCAAATGATAACGGTCAAAGCTGCGATCAGGTGATATAATATAACATTTTTCTTGAACATGTTATTTTGAATTAGTGGTACGAGACAAAGAAGAAATAGGGTATGGATTTATACTCCAAGTAACTCAATCCAGTTTCCTTCCGGGTCTTCAATAACACTTTCATAATAACCGTCTCCACTCGTACGAGGTTCACCTATGATTGTGTATCCATCTTTACGAAAACGTTCTGTCATTTGATTAACTATTTCTTTATTACCCACAGTAATGGAAATATGTGCCAGCCCTTTACTAAGCCCCCTTTTAAGTAGTCCGTCAGAGATGTCCGGCCTGTGCATTAACTCAATACGGGAATCACCTTCATTAAATGTCAGAAAATAAGAAGTGTAATTCTTTGTTGGATTTACATACTTTTTTCCACATGTTACATCAAAATAAGTAAGATAAAAGTGTCGTATGTTCTCTATGTCATCGACCCAAATAGCGATGTGCTCTAATTTCATTTTTTTGTAGTTGGTACGAGATATTAAAATTATAGTTTGATAGTTGAAATATATATATCCGTTTCCATCTTTTCACTACTGTGTGGTACCAAATAGCTTTTTATAACTAAATCGGGATATAATGAATTGTTATAGCTACTGGAATGATGAATTTGCAGCAAATTTAATGAAAACTTATTGTTTATTATATATTAATCCTTTCTTAAGTTTTGTATAAGGTCAATATTTCTCTCAATTTTTGTCGGAGGAATAGACTAGCATAAGGTACAGTCTTATTGTATACATCCATCCCCCAACACTCCTTTACCCCCCACTCCCCTCAAAATACCTACCCCAAATCATCCCCTCATACCTGATCGCATACTCCTCAGCATACCTTTCCCCCCGGGCACAAGCCCTTTTCGACCGGGTATGCATCTTATCATGATGATGCCCCAATTCATGCAGCAAAATATGCAATAGCTGATAAGCCTTGATTTGATTTTCAGTAAAGCTGCATACAACCTCATCCTTTTTGATAATGTAACTTACACCAAGCCTGTCGAAAATATCCTTATGTTCATTGAAATACTTAATGGACCAGGTTACTTCCTTATCCTTGTTCCAGGCGCAGATGCCGATTACTCCATTACGGTACCAACCATCTCTAAACTCACTTCCTCTTGCCAGTACTACAGCGTCTAAGCGGTAGTCTATCTCTTCGCGGTTGGGAAGAAGTTCGAGAAAATCAATTACATCTTTCTTCTTCAGGAAATGCTTGTAGCCTTTTCCCGGGGGTAACCGGTCTATCTGTATTTCGTCCTGATAAGTATTCCAGTAGTTCGGAGTTTTTTCATGTCTGTTCTTTCGTTGAGCGGTTCCTTTTTTGATACGTGTTGCTGTTCTACGGTTAAGCATAATTTTATTGGTTAAAGGGTTTAACTTTAAGATTGACTGTTATGAAGTCTTGCAATAGCCTGTAGTACAATGAGTTATTGTACCATATACCGTGTGAAGGTGATTTTAGAAACCATCTTCCACCATACATAATGCGGGCTGATTACAGACTGAATTAAAAGACTTGGGAGTGTACTGTTGTTAATACACACCGACTGGTCTTCTAAGAATCCTGTAGTTTAAGTCCTTTTCTCAATAAAATAAACAACATCATCGGTCGCTCTGATTATTGGGGTTATACACTCGTTTATATTCTCTCTAAAGTTCTCTTATTCTTTATTCATTCGAACTATGCGCGGCATGAATTCTCCCTGTATTTCCACAAGCGAATCCTGTGCAAGCATAATGCGGTTAATGTCTTTATACGCCAGAGGCATTTCTTCCACGCTTCCACCAATGAGGGTAACCCCGGCTTGCGAAAGCATTTTCTTAAGGGCCGACTGCGTAAATTGCTCTTTTGCCTTTTGTCTTGACATGGCACGTCCCGAACCATGCGATGCAGAATTTAGTGATTCCGACACTCCTTTACCGCATACCAGATACCCCGGAGTTGCCATACTGCCCGGTATCAATCCAAGCTGTCCTTTCCTTGCCGGTGTTGCTCCTTTGCGGTGAACAATGGCATACTGTCCTTTTGCAATTTCTTCCCTCCATGCAAAATTATGGTGGTTGCTTACTGTTGCTATCGGCTTTAGTCCCAATGCCTTCGACAAGTTTATGCTGATACGTTCGTGGCAGGCTGCAGCAAAGTCACCGGCCAGGTTCATACTTAGCCAATACTCTTGTCCCGCTTCCGTGTCGAGGTCTAACCACGCAAAATGCTGGGCATGACGCGGAAGTTTGCAACTCTCCCTGGCTATATCACTATAGTGTTTGGCAATGGCTGCTCCCATTCCGCGTGATCCCGAGTGCGAAAGAAGTGCCGTATACTTACCGGCTTCAAGGTCGAGCGCATTGTTTTGGTGCAGCTCGATCTCGCCGAATTCTACAAAATGGTTTCCTCCTCCTGACGTACCCAGTTGACGCACAGCTTTGCCATGCAACATTTTTAACAGTGGGGTAAGCTGGAATTCGCTTCTCTCTAAAACTTCGTGCTCCTGCGTAAAAGTTAGTCCGCCATCCATACCGAAATGCGTATAGGTTTTAAGAGCTTCCTTAACCTGATGCGAATATCGTTTCAGGAAGTCGGCTTTGGCATCGAAAACAGTCAGGCTCATACGGCAGCCAATATCAAGCCCTACGGCATAAGGTATTACTGCATTATTTACTGCCAGCACTCCCCCAATCGGCAATCCGTATCCGGCATGGGCATCGGGCATTAAGGCTCCGGCTACGGTAACGGGCAGTTTCATGGCCAGTTCCATTTGCTGTTTGGCAAGGCTTTCAATAAATTTGTTGCCATACGTTTTGCAGGCAAGAGGTTCTTCACGCAGTTCGTAAACAGTAAATGATTTCTCTGCCCGCGCGGGTGCAAAATGCTCGGCAAGTTTACACCATATCCCGCTCGATTTATATTGTTCAGGATTTTCCAGTAAGTTGATTAGTGTGTTGACTATCTGCTCCTTCGTATTGTGCTTGCAATGTTTGTTGACAATACTTATAGCCAGACTGCGCGCAACATTATTGGTATATCCTATCTTACTTAGTTCTTTTGGTTTTATTCCCATAAAAATCAGTTAGTTGAAATTATGATAGAGGAGGTTGCCTGTTCGCCCATACAAATTGATGCAGAACGATGTCCCGGGTTTACTGATTATTAATCATTTGTTTATGTATTAAGAAATGATTCTTCCGGGAGTCTGTAACTACCATTCGGATTGCTGTTCGCACAAGCGTTAATACATTCTTTTAGTATGTATTATCCTCCTTTGGCAAGTGGTTTTGAAATGCATAACAAGATACATTCATGGCCAGGTTGCCAACATAATAAAATAAATAAAATGGTTGTGATTGCAGGGACTAATCAACTGGTTATCAATAAGCAGCCGTAATTAATTGATAGGTCATAAAAAGACATAGTGTCGTAAACATCCATCATCCCGATGAACTGACTTAGTCCCAAATACTGATTTTTACAATTTCTCCAACATAACTGTACCCTTTCTCTTAGTTTTAAGGGTTAATATTCATTTATTGCTTCTTTCGTTATAAAAGCAGATGCCTTTATTCTGCCGGCAAAGATAGTATTTAGTTTTTATTAACAAGCATATTTATACTGTTTTTTATCATTTTATTGAGAAAATGTGCTTCAGAGGGGTTGTGGGTGGTGATTGGTTTAGGGATTTTTATTTGCTGGGATGAATTATACGAATGTGATTGGTTTAAGGATTTCTTTGTTTTTGATTATGAGAAATAAATGGAAATGTTACGAATTTAAGCTTTTTAAGCCATGCAATGGCTAAATTATGTATAACCGTAAGTAAGGCCAAAGGCCGCAGCTTACGGATACACAGGTGACACTATACAAAAACCCCGCCAGGGGTGAGATTGTTATGATCCCGCCCTTGGCTGGGCTTAGATTCTTTTGCATCATCATCTCTCCATAAGCTGCACTTCGTTTGCGTATTCTTATGATTTACGCAAGTGAATTCACATAATTTCTTTGATATGGTTGTTTATTTC
>PPYE01311369.1_pt1 | contig 29560 bp, 32 predicted proteins | sample 1559881 | NCBI WGS metagenome assembly PPYE01 (sample SAMN08240022, study PRJNA423297) | Human gut metagenome, whole genome shotgun sequencing project. | reverse complement strand
TTGTGGTGACTTACATTCTAAAGGAACCAACCGCTTTTGTATATCTGCTTCAGTCTCACTTCATTTGTAACACTACACGAGCTCCCTTTTGTACGCTTTTATTCGGTTGACAACTTTATGGGGCTGTGTATAATGAACCGGTAAAACTCTTATCGCGAGTGGCTGAGGGACTGGCCCGATGACGCCCGGCAACCTGCCCGTAAGGGAGTGTGGTGCCAAAACCAGAGACCGGCTTTTGCGATTGAGCCGGATCGGATGATGAGAGGAGCGCGCTCGGCGGCTTTTGAGTCTCTCCTCGCGGAGAGGCTCTTTTTTTGTATCCCGAGAAAGACACGTGACGGCATAACCATTCAACTTTAATGGAGGTACTGTAATGGCGGAGAAAATCCTTATTTCTTCGGAATCGGTCACCGAAGGCCATCCCGACAAGCTGGCCGATCAGATTTCCGACGGCGTGCTCGACGCGATCCTCGCGCAGGATCCGATGAGCCGCGTGGCCTGCGAAACGCTGGTCGCCACAGGGGCGATCATCGTCGCCGGGGAGATTACCACGAAGGCCTATGTAGATATTCCCGGCATCGCCCGCAAAGCCGTGCTCGACGTGGGCTATAACCGCGCCAAATTCGGCTTTGACGGCGAAACCTGCGCCGTGTTCACGCAGATCGACGAGCAGTCCGGCGACATTGCCATGGGCGTGGACAGAGCCATGGAGATCCGCGAGTCGGAGATGGACGATGACCAGATCGATCGCATCGGCGCCGGCGACCAGGGGATGATGATCGGCTACGCGACCGACGAGACGCCCGAATTCTTGCCTATGCCTTTTGCCTTGGCGCAGCGCCTGGCTCGTCGTCTCACGGCCGTACGCAAGGACGGGACGTTGAATTGCCTGCGTCCCGACGGCAAGACCCAGGTCACGCTCGAATATCGCGATGGCGTTGCCGTCGCGGCTGACACGATCGTGGTGTCGTCGCAGCACAGCCCAATGGTTTCGTTGGAAGAGCTGCGCGATTTGATCGCCCGGAACGTCATCGAACCGATTATGCCCAAAGAATTGATGAAGAATCCTCGTATTCTCGTCAATCCCACGGGACGTTTCGTCCTCGGGGGACCGATGGCCGACACGGGGCTGACGGGGCGCAAAATCATCGTCGACACGTACGGCGGCATGGTGCCTCACGGCGGCGGCGCTTTCTCCGGCAAGGACCCGACGAAGGTGGACCGTTCGGGCGCCTACATGGCCCGCTACGCCGCCAAGAACGTCGTCGCGGCCGGCCTGGCCAGGCGCTGTCAGATCCAGGTGGCTTACGCCATCGGCGTGGCTCGCCCCGTTTCGGTGCACGTGGAGACTTTCGGAACCTCCAAGCTCAACGAGGAACAGCTGACCGAGCTGATACGCGCCAATTTCGATTTTCGTCCCGCGGCGATCATCCGCGATCTGGAACTGCGCACGCCGCAATATCGCCGTCTGGCCGCCTACGGGCACATGGGGCGCATCGACCTCGAACCTCTTCCCTGTTGGGAGAAGCTTGATCGCGTCGACGCTCTGCGACGCTGACGTAAAAGACAGGCCGGCCCTCGCAAAATCGTGCGGGAGCCGGCCTGCGGTCTGGAGATGCCGATGCGGAAAAGTTGTCCTTTGGGGGTGAATGCTGGTATAATTTTTACGGTCGGAGCACAGGCGTTTTCATGTGCCGTTTGAGAACAACTTTAATGAGGTGAGATCGATGATCAAACGCTTGTTCGAGTGTCTGGCGCTGGGATTTCTGGCGGTGCTGGGCCTGGCGAAATTGAGGGGGAAAAAGGTCAATCCTCTGGCGCTACGTGTGCTGCTGGGCATTCTTTGCCTGATGGCGATCCTCGTGGATTCCTCGCTGGTTCTTCTTTACGCGGGAACGTGGCTGCTGTTTTTGCTGGCGGGGGACGTGGGGAGGAGATTCAACGTCAATCTGAGCCTTTTTGTGCCTGCGGGGGCGGAAAACGGCAACGCGTCCTTTGAAGCGGAGGAAAGTTCCGCGTTGGTCCAGCCTGTTGAGGATATGACGACCGGATCCTTGAAATTGGCCTTCTTGAAGAAGTCGCTCTCCCTTCTTGCCAAACGGAAGGGTAAAAAATAGATGGTCTCTGTGGAGCCTCCCTTTCCCCTTTCCCCTTGCGAGAGCGAGGGGGGAAGGGAGGCTCTCTTGATGCAAACGAAAACCACCGGCAGCGCCGGTGGTTTTCGTTTGCAAAAAAAACAAGGCCGTTCGTTGGGGAACGGCCCGATATTTCTTACAGGGAGATTGCTTCGACGGGGCAAGCGCTGACGCAGGAACCGCACTCCACGCACTTGCTCTCATCGACTTTGGACTTGCCGTCCTCAAGAGTGATCGCCTCCACGGGGCAGGCACCTTCACACGCGCCACAGCCAACGCAGGTGTCGACGTTAACCTTAGCAGCCATTCTGTTGCACCTCCTTCGCTTTTTGTCATTGACCAAAGTTTACAATAAGTCTTTGACATGCGCAAGAGTTAGCTTTTGTGTCAAATGGAGTGCGCCTAAAAAAGGGGATATTCCGGTTTGGGATCGCGAGTCAGCAAATTCTGCAAGGCGTCTTTGAGATCGAGGCGGCCGTAAAGCACCTCATGGACTGCGGAAGAGATCGGCATTTCGACGGAGAACTTTTCCGCGAGTTCCTTGACGGCTTTTACGGTATAAGCCCCTTCGGCCACCTGGCCAAGCGCGGCCGCGGCCTCGTCCAGCGTCATCCCGCGGCCGATCATCTCGCCAAGGCGAAAGTTGCGCGAGTGGCGGCTGTAGGCTGTGACCATCAAATCGCCTATGCCGGCGAGGCCGGAAAAAGTCTGGGGACGGCCGCCCAGCGCGACTCCCAGACGGGTGATCTCCGAAAGGCCGCGCGTGACCATCGCCGCCGTGGCGTTGTCGCCCATCTCCAGACTGTGGAGAAGTCCCGAGGCGATGGCGACGACGTTTTTCACGGCGCCGCCGACTTCCACTCCGGTCACGTCCGGGTTCGTATAAACGCGGAACGTCTCTCTGTTGAAGAGTTTTTGCCAGAGCGTCGCGGATTTCCGGTTCAGCGACGCGGAAACGAGCGCCAGCGGCAAGTTGCGGATCACTTCTTCCGCGTGGCTTGGCCCTGAAAGGGCCGTGTAGGCCGCTCCCGGGAAAAATTCTTCCATCAGCTGGCTTATAAGCTTTAACGAACGTATCTCAACGCCTTTGGCCGCGTTGGCGATTTCGACTTTCGGCGTATAAAAAGGAACGAGCTTTTCCAGCGTCGCGCGCAGGAACTGCGTGGGGGTGACGAAAAGCCAGTAATCGGAAAACTCTGCCGCTTCCTGCAGCGCGTGTGCGGCGTGGATCAGCGGAGAAAGCTGGAAATCCGGGAGATAAGAAGGATTGTAGCCGTTCGCGTTGATGGCGCGCGCCTGCTCTTCGACGAAACACCAAAGGCAGACTTCATGACCGCTGCGGGCGAGGCTCTGCGCCAGCGCGGTTCCCCACGTGCCGTTTCCCCAAACTGTGACTTTGCTGTTCACGTGAATCGCTCCTTAATGTCAAGCTTCGTTTTTGATCTTTTCAGCCTTCTTGCGTTCGGTCATATCGAGAATCGTCTTGCGGATGCGCACTTCTTTGGGCGTGGCCTCCACGAGTTCGTCGTCTGCGATCCATTCCAGCGCCCGGTCCAGGACGATCGTTCTGGGAACGTCGAGGTGGATTCCCATTTCTTTGGTCGACGAGCGGTAGTTCGTCTGGGCTTTTCTTTTGGTAGGATTGCAGGGAATGTCGTTGGGGCGGGAATGCTCGCCGATCACTTCGCCGGCGTAAACTTCCGCGCCGGGACTGATAAAGAGCGTGCCGCGCTCCTGAAGGTTCTCCAGCTGATAGCTCGTCGCCGTTCCCGTGTCCATGCTGACCATTGAGCCTCTGTTGCGGCTGACGACTTCGCCGCGCCACAGGTCGTAGCCGCGGAAACGCGAAGACATGATGCCAAGGCCGCGCGTGTCCGTCAAAAATGTGTTGCGGTACCCCAGCAGCCCGCGGGTGGGAATGTCGAATTCCATACGGACGGTTCCCGTGGAAAGATTGTTCATGCTGATCATTTCGGCCTTGCGCCCCGCCAGTTTCTCGATGACGACTCCCTGATACGCTTCGGGGACGTCGACGATCAGCTGTTCGATCGGCTCGAGAAGGTGCCCCGACTCGTCGGTCTTGGTGATGACTTCGGGACGGGAAACGCAGAGTTCCGAGCCTTCGCGGAGCATTTGTTCCACCAGGATGGCCATCTGCAGCTCACCGCGTCCGGAAACCTTCAGGCCGTCGGGACGTCCCAGATCTTCGACTCTCAGGGCGACGTTCGTCTGGCACTCGCGCTCGAGCCGGGCTTTGAGCTGGCGCAGCGTCAGCGGCGCGCCGTCGCGTCCGGCAAAGGGGCTGTTGTTGACGAGGAAAAACATGGAAACCGTCGGCTCTTCGATGTCAAGCGGGTGGAGCGTTTCGCCGTTCAGCGCTTCGGAGGCCATCGTATCGCCGATGCTGATCGACTTGGGACCGGAAAGCCAGACAATGTCGCCGGCGAAAACCTCGTCGACCTCTACGCGTTCAAGGCCGCGCGTGACCCAGAGATGCACGGCTTTTTCCTGATTGGAGGAAACCGTCTCCCAGCCTTTTTTACGGTCGTTCTCGTCGATCCATTTGGTGCGGCTGTGAACGAACGCGTCGTTCTTGTGCAGCGTCCCCGCGACGACGCGGCCGCAGGCGATCTGTCCGACATAATCGTTCCAAGCAAGCGTGCTGACCTGCATGAGAAATGGTTTGTCGGCGGTGGCGGGAGGCGGCGGAACCCTGTCGACGATGGTCTGAAACAAGGCATCCATCCCTTCGTGGGCGTCTTTTTCGAGATCGCGCACCAGCCAACCGGACAGCCCCGAACCGTAGAGCACGGGAAAATCGGCCTGCTCGTCCGTAGCGCCGAGTTCGAGAAACAGATCGAAAGTTTTCTCGAGCGCTTGGTAAGGCGTCGCTGCGGGACGGTCCACCTTGTTGATGATGACAATCGGCTTCAGCCCCATGGCCAGCGCTCGGGAAAGGACGTAACGCGTCTGGGGCATGGGGCCTTCGTTGGCGTCGACCAGAAGGAGAACGCTGTCGACCATCGACAGAACGCGTTCGACTTCACCGGAGAAGTCCGCGTGCCCGGGCGTGTCGATGATGTTGATCAGATATCCGTTCCATTCGACGGTGCAATGTTTGGACGTGATCGTAATGCCGCGCTCGCGTTCGAGTTCGCCGCTGTCCATAACGCGCTCCGCGATCTGAGCGTTTTCACGGAACGTGTGGGCGCCGCGGAAAATGGAGTCGATCAGCGTGGTCTTGCCGTGGTCGATATGAGCCACGATCGCGAGATTTCGAATTTTGTCTACTGAATACATAAGAATGCTCCTTACTTTGCCGGATTGCTGCTGCTGAAAGATGCCTTTCAAAAAATGAATGATACCGCAGATTCCTCTAAAGTACAAGTTGGGGCTCCCGGCAAAAATCAAAAGAGGAACGCAGATTTCACTCTGCATTCCTCTGTCATCCGGCTTAGCGAAATTCGGTCATAACGTAGTAGAGCACGACGAGCAAGGAGAAACCGCAGACGAAGTCGAACGCCGCTTTTCCCGGACGGCCGGCGCGCCGAAAGGAAAAACCCAGCCAGAAAAATGCCAGGGCACAGAGACAAAGGATCAATGGCGCTATCGTAGAAGTGAACATATGCATGGTCTCCTTTTCTAAAAGCCGGACGGAGAATGGGGGCCGTCGTTTTGAGGCGCGAGGAGCTCGTAGAGTTCGTTTTCCCCATGGCGTGCCGGCGCGGCTCCGTTTTTATTCTCCGCGTGCTCTTTCTTTTTATCCAGTTTTATCGAAATCCCCAGGCCGACGCCGCCGTGGGATGGGCGGATTCTCGCGCTTTCGGCCTCGATCCCCAAAAGACCGAGCGGCGCCTGCACGGCGTTCAAAGTCGCTTCGTCGATGTCCGTGATCGTTTTGCCGGCGCGCTCGACAAATTTTTGGATTTCTGGGGAAAATTTGATCCCGCTCTGCCGATCTTTGTCCTCGAGAAATTCGCGAGACTTCTCTTCGCGCACAAAGCCCGTCTCGACTTTGCCGTGAGCGTTGCCGACGCCCTTAAAGTGAGGAAGCTGCGCAGGCTCCGGGGAAGAGCGGTGATGGTCCTGGCTCTCTGCTGCCGGAACATGCGGAATCGTTGTGGCCGTGACGCTGGCGTCTGGGACGGCGCGCGCCGCGGAGAATGAAGAACAGACGAGAAAAAGCGCGCCGGCCGCAACAAAGGATTTTCTGGCCGTGAAAGCCAAAAGGATCACCTCCTGAGACTCTAAAGCTCCTGTTCAGTGTCAGTCAATTTTAGCATAAAGAAAAGCCGGCGGCGCGCCGCCGGCTTTTACTCGTCGAAAAGACTTTTGCTCGAAAAAGACGGATCACTCGTGAGATTCATGCCCAGTTTGCGGAAACCGCTCTCGTCGCCAGGCGTCGGGATGTGCGAAAGGTGACACTCCCGGTTTCTCAGATTGCGCAGCTGTTCCACCGCGGCGGCGGCGGCGGGATTGGAAGTGGCGCTGATGCTGAGGGCAAGCAGAGTTTCTTCGAGGTCGAGGGCCAGCTTGTTCTCGCCGAAAATCTCCTTCTTGAAGTATGAAAGCGACTGGAGGATGTTGTGCGGCAGCAAGTCGATATCGTCGGGAATGTGGGCGAGGATTTTGGCCGCGTTCAGCACGGCGCTGGAAGAAGAATGGAGCAGCGGAGAGTTCTTTCCCGTCACGATCGTGCCGTCGGCAAGTTCGATGGCCGCCCCGGTAAAGATGCCGCCGTCGCCTTTGCCGCGCGCCTGTCCTTCTTTGACCGCTTCCCGCGCCGGAATCACCACGCGGCGGTATTCGGGCAGAAGATCCAGCTCTTTCATGATCAGGCTGATGCGCTGCAGGCAATTTTTGTCCGCCTGGCCGAGAGCGACTTCGCAGGAAGTGCGGAAATAGCGGCGAATGATCTCCTGACAGGAGGCTTCGCGCACGGCGCCGTCGTCGACGATCCCCCAGGCGATCCGGTTGACGCCCATATCCGTGGGGGACTTGTACCCGGCGTCGCCGCCGGTAATGCGGCAGAGGATCCGCTGGAGGATGGGGAAGGCTTCCAGATCGCGATTGTAATTCACGGTCTTTCGGTCGTAGGCCTCGAGATGAAAATGGTCGATCAGATTGACGTCGCCGAGGTCGGCGGTTGCCGCCTCATAGGCCAGATTCAGCGGATGCTTGAGCGGCAGGTTCCAGACGGGGAAACTCTCGTATTTCGAATAGCCCGAATGGATCCCTCGTTTGTAATCGTGATAGATTTGCGAAAGGCACGTCGCCAGTTTGCCGCTGCCGGGGCCCGGCGCGGTGACGACGACGATCGGTTTGGTCGTGGGGATGTAGTCGTTGCGTCCGTACCCTTCTTCGCTGACGATGGTGTCCACGTCGGTGGGATAGCCTTCGGTGGCGTAATGCGTATAAACGGCGATGCCGCGATTCTCGAGGCGCCTGCGGAAGTTCTGGACGGTGGGCTGCCCTTCGAAACGGGTGATGACCACTCCGGCCACGTGCAGGCCGCGCTGCGTGAATTCGTCGATCAGGCGGAGGACTTCGGAATCGTACGTGGTGCCGAAGTCGGCGCGGATTTTTTTGCGTTCGACGTCTCCCGCATAGAGGCAGATGATGACTTCCGCCTCGTCGCGGAAACTTTCCAGCAGGCGCATCTTTACGTTTGGGTCGAAACCGGGAAGGCAGCGCGCCGCATGATAATCGAAGATAAGTTTGCCGCCGAATTCAAGATAAAGTTTTTGGCCGTTCTGCCTGACCCGTTCCGCGATGGCCGCGGTTTGCTCCTTCAGGTATTTCTCGTTGTCGAAACCGATCCGAAAAGCCATGAGGGGACCTAACGGTTTTTGCCGCAGCAGAACTTGTATTTCTTTCCGCTTCCGCAGGGGCAAGGATCGTTTCGTCCCACTTTCGGGGCAGAACGGACGAACGTCTCGGGAACGACCTGACCGTCCACGAAGAACCAGTTCCCGTTGATTTTTTTGAAGTACGACTTCTCGTGGTGGTTGATTTTTTTGCCCTCAAGTTCGAAGCTGGCCACGAATTCGACGACGCCCTCGTCATCGTCCGGCCCGCCGCCGACCGTGCTGCGGATTTCGATGCCGAGCCAGTGCGCCGAACGGGACCATTCTTCGGTCGCTTCCTTGCTGACGTTCTCCCGTGTTTCCGGATCATGGCTGGAAATGATAAAGTCGATGTCGCCGGTCGTGTAGGCCACGTAGCGGGCCTTCATCAATTCTACGGCGGTTCGGGCACGGCGGCTGCCTTTGATAATGGGGCGGCAGCATTCTTCCAATTCACGGTTTGAACCACAAGGGCAAAGAGACATGATGGAGCTCCTTTCAGGAAATGCGGAAGATTGGCCGGAAGAGGCAAAAGTCTGCTCCGGCTGAACATTGTCCCATTATAGCACTTCTTCGACGAAAGACGTGAACGGCGAACTCGACCAGCCACAAAGCGGCGGAACGGCCTTGTGCGAACTGGGAGGACTGGTACAATGGAAATAACGACGGAAAAGCCATCGTGAGAAAGCGGGGAATGATATCATGATCGACGTGGCGGCTGCCATCATCTGCGACGATAAAGGGAAAATTTTGATCTGCCAGCGGCAAGGCGGCGGAAACTGCGCCAATCGCTGGGAGTTTCCGGGCGGCAAGCGCGAGCCCGGGGAAACCATGGAAGAATGCCTGATCCGCGAATGCCGCGAAGAGCTGGGCGTCTGCCTCAAGCTGGAGGGGCTTTATGCCGATCTGAGCTATGCTTATCCGGATGGGGCGATCCATTTCAATTTTTTCAAGGCCCGGATTCAGGGCGGAACGGCGACGCTGAACGTGCATCGGGAGATGCGATGGGTCGCGCCGGCGCGTCTGTTGGATTTCGACTTCTGTCCGGCCGACGAAGGGATCGTTCGTCGGCTGGCGGCGGGACGATAGCATGATGAAAGCGGGGAATTTGCGGCGAAGCAGATTCCCCGCTTTCTGTCGTTTCTTTATTTTCCGGAGAGACGCCTGATAGCGCCGCAGAGGACGTCGCAGCCGATGGGCAGGCAGGCCTCGTCGAAGTCGAAATGGTCGTTGTGGTGCCCCGCGGCGATGGTCGCCCCCAAACCGACGTACGTGGCTTTGCCGCTGCGATCCTGCACGCGCTTCATCATCCAGCAGGCGTCGTCGCTTCCCGACATCAGCTGTTTGGGGAAGACTTTCGTGACGCCCTTGACCTCGCGGGCCGCGTCGCAGATGATGTCGACGATCTCCCGATCGCTGTCGGCGGTGTTCGCCTCGCCGCGTTTGAAGATCTCCGCCGTGCAGTCGTACATGGCGGCGGCCCCCTGAATGACTTGAACGGCGCGCTCGTACACATATTTGAGAATGTCGTCGGTCGCGCCTCGCGTCTCGATCTTCATGGACGCCTTGGGAGGCACGACGTTGCGTCCTTCGCCGGCCTGAAGCACGCCGACGTTGATGCGCGTCGGCCCGTCGCGATGCGGGGCGATGGCGTGGAGGTTCAGCGCGGCCGAAGCGGCCGCCAGCAGCGCGTTTTTCCCCTGATTGGGCTCGCCGCCGGCGTGGGCGCCCTTGCCGGTGAAATCGACGTCGATTTTCGTAGTGCAGAGGAAACCATAGGTGCCGCCGTAGACCGTTCCTGTCGGCACGCCGAGGCCGAGGTGGAGCGCGATGAACCAGTCCGCGTCGTCCAGCAGGCCGGCCTGCGTCATCGCGTAGCCGCCGCGCACGCCCTCTTCCGCCGGCTGAAAGAGAAAACGGATCTTGCCTTTGAGGGAGTCTTTGTGTTCGGAGACGTATTCGGCCACCGCCAGGCCGATCGCGGTGTGCCCGTCGTGACCGCAGGCGTGCATCCAGCCCTTGTTGACGGAGCGGAAACCTTCCCTGGCGGGAAGGTGCCCTTCGTCCGCGGCTTCGTCGGTATCCACGCAATCGATGTCGAAGCGCATGGCGACGACGGGGCCGTCGCGTCCCGTGTCTAGCTCGGCGCAGAGGCCGGTGATGCCGCCCGTTTTTTTCACCCATGCGGGGTCGGCCCCCTGATCGACGGCGCGCCGCATCTGCGCTTCGACGTCGATTGACCGTCCCATGACCGTCTCCGGTCTGACGAAATCGCCGCCGAAGCGCAGCGCATAGCCAAGCCCGTCCATGATCTGGGCGACTTTGGCCGTGGTGCGGAACTCCGTCCAGCCAGTCTCGGGATAGCGGTGGAAATCGCGGCGTCGTTCGATCATTTTCTGAATGCGATCGTTTTCGGTTAGCGTGCACGTCATTTTTTGAGTCCTTTCAGGTCGGAGTCGAGAAGTTTCAGCGCCATTGAAGCGAGGTACTGGATTCCATAGGGGAAACAGGCGGGGTCGGGAAGGAAACGGTCGTTGTGGAGCGCCGGCATGTCTTCGGGCGCGACGCCGTCAGGGCGGCAGCCGAGCCAGGCAAAAGCGGCCGGAACTTTCAGCGTATAAAACGAAAAATCCTCGCCCGTCGGCGGCACGGGAAGATCGGGCAGCACGCCGCTCTCGCCCAGCACGTCGCGGATCACTTCCCGGCCGATGCTCACGAGCCGTTCGTGGTTCATCGTCGCCGGAAATCCCGTCTGATAATCGATTTCGGCCGTACAGCCATACGCGGCGGCCGTGTTGAAGATCGCCCGCTCAATCCACTGCGGCAGCTTTTTATGATCCGTCTCGTCGAAACTGCGCACCGTGCCGTCGAGGTCGACGCGGTCGGGGACGATATTGTAGCGGTCGCCGCCTTTGATGGTGCCGATGGTGATGACCGCGGTATTGCGGGGACACAGGTTTCGTGAAATAATAGGCTGAAGCGCCATGACGACGGCCGAGGCCGCCACGATGGCGTCGGCGCCCAGGTCGGGCATCGCCCCGTGACTGGCGACGCCATGGATCGTGGCGCGAAGATGATCGGAAGAGGCGGACACCGCGCCGGCCTGCAAACCGATCGTCCCCGTCGCCAGCGTCGGCCAGACGTGAAGGCCGATGATCGCGTCGACATCGGGATTTTCAAGAACGCCGTCGCGGATCATCCCCGGCGCGCCGCCTGTCGGCGTCATCTCTTCCGAGGGTTGGAAGATAAATTTCAGCGAACCGGCGATCTGCTTCTTCATTTCGCAGAGCACATGAACGGTCCCCAACAGGATCGCCGTGTGGGCGTCATGCCCGCAGGCGTGCATCACGCCGGGAATCTGCGAGGCGAAGGGACAGCCCGTGTTCTCCTGGATGCTCAGCGCGTCCATGTCGGCGCGGAGCGCGACGCACGGCCCCGGACGATCGCCCTTTAAAAGCGCGACGACGCCGTGACCGTCGACGTTCGGACGAATTTCGTCCAGCGGCAGGCTCTTCAAAATGTCGTACACGAAAGCCGCGGTTTTCTCTTCGTGGTAACTGAGCTCCGGATGAGCGTGGAGATGGCGGTAAAACGTCATGCAGCTTTCGCGGTATTTCTTTTCGAGTTCTCTGACGAGCTGGTTCACCGTGGATCGCCTCCCAATGGATTGATTCGTGTAAAATATTCGCAGCTTATAGTATAACTTTAGAAGCGCACGTATTCCAGTAAAAATTTCATTCTGGTGGAGTGAGGCATAAATGTTTATCACGATAGAAGGGATCGACGGCTCCGGCAAGTCGACACAGGCCAGGCGCCTCGCGGCGCGTTTGAGGCGCGAGGGCAAAAAAGTGACGGAGACGCATGAACCGGGAGACTGGCCCCACGGGGATATTCTGCGCGCTCTTCTGCTGAACGGGCGGCTCCGGCACCCGATGACCGAGATCATGCTTTTTGTGGCCGACCGGTGCGAACACGTCGCGCAGGTCATTCAACCCGCTCTGGATCAAGGGGAATTTGTCGTCTGTGACCGCTATAACGACTCCACCCGGGCCTACCAGTGCTGGGGACGCGGACTAAAAGAAGACATTCTGGAGAGCCTGATAAAGTGGTGCGGGATTCCGGAGCCCGACCTGACGGTCTGGCTTGATCTCCCGGTGGAAGAAGCGAGGAAGAGGATGGCCGGCCGCGGCGGAAGCGATAGGATCGAAGGCGAAGACTTGAAATTTCATGAGGCCGTCGCCCGTGGTTTTAAAGAGTTGGCCGAAAGGAACGGCTCGAGATTTTTCAGAGTCGACGCCCGGGCAGGCGAGGACGAGATCGAGGAGACGATCTTCTCCGAATTGAAAAGGCGTTGCGTCATATGAGTCAGAGCGAAATCTTTTGGCAGAACGACGTTCATTGGCATGAGTTGCTGAAATTTATCGCTCGGGGCTCGGTTCCCGGTTCGATCGGCATTGAGATCCGTTTGCCCTGGCAGCGGGAGGTCATGCTTTCGCTGGCTCGCCGCATCCTGTGCGAGTCGGGTTCCGCCTGCGGCCAGTGTCCGTCGTGCCGGGCGTGGGTCGATGCGGAACATCCCGATTTGTTGGTCGCCGGCGAGCCGGACGCGCCCGCGCCCATCGACGAATGCCGCGCGAAAAGCGCCGACCTGTCGCTTTCGCCCGTCGTCGCGCCGGTGCGGCTTCTGGTGTTTTACGCTCCCGAAAAGATGAGCCCGGGAGCGGTGAACAGTCTGCTCAAGATTACCGAAGAACCGCCGCCCAAGGGGCACCTTCTGTATATGATGGACCGCGGCACCATTCTTTCCACTTTGCGAAGTCGTCTGTGGATGTTATCATTCTCCGTGGAAGAAAAAATCGCGCCTTTGTCGCCTCCGGCTTCTCAGTCCGAATGGCTGCGCTGGTTGAAAGAAAACGAGAAAAACGACGTACAGAAATGGTACGCCATGGCGCATGGCTATGCGTCGTGGCTCTGCAAAAACGGCAAGCTGGAGCGCGCCGGCATGCTGCGCCAGCTTGCCGAGACGGCGCTCGCCACCCACCTGTCTGCGGCGATGTGGACAGATCTTTTGTTTCTTCTGTTGAGAGAGGAGTATCCCTTTGAGCATGTATTTGACGATTTTCGGCAAACCGCGTTACCTGGGGCTGATCGTTGCCGAAAATAACATTCGTTTTGAAAAAGGAGAACAGCTGCTCGTAGAAAGTTCGCGAGGGACGGAGATCGCCGTCGTCGCCGGAGAGATCACGGAACGCCAGGAAGCCCTTTACCGGGCCATAGACAACCGGCAGGAGGGGCAGTCGGGCAATGATTCCGGGCTTCAGAACGTAACCTTCCTGCATAAGGCCGGGATGGAAGATCTGGAAAAAGAGAAGAACAACCGCGGCGAAGAAGAGCGCGTTCTTGTCGCCGCCAGACAGGTCTTGAGCCGTCATAATCTTGACATGAAACTGGTCGACGTGGAATACATGAACGATCGTAAAAGATTGTTTTTGTATTTCACTTCCGAGCAGCGCGTCGATTTTCGCGCTTACGTCCGGGACCTGGCCCGGGAATTCCGTACGCGTATCGAGCTGCGGCAAATCGGCGTCAGAGACGAGTCCAAGGTGGTCAAGGGGATCGGCGCCTGCGGCCGCGTCTGTTGTTGCAGTTACTGGCTCCATCGTTTTATGCCGATCGGCATTAAAATGGTCAAGGAGCAGAATCTGGCTCTCAATCCGACCAAAATCTCCGGACTGTGCGGGCGGCTTATGTGCTGCATGAGCTTCGAACAAAACTCGTACCATGAATTGTGGAAGAGTCTGCCGTCCCACGGTGCCAAGATCAAAACGGAACAGGGAACGTGGATCTTGACGGGCGTCGATCTGGCGACGCGGACCTGTAGCGTTCACGGGCCGGAAGGAAACATCAGCATCCCCGTGACGATGTATCAGCAGTTCAAGGAAACGCTGCTCGCCGGCAAGACGTGGAACAACGAAGAGCACGGCCTTGACGAGAAAGGGCAGCCGTTGACGGCGTTTGAGGGAGGCGCTCCGATCGTCGGTGAGGAGCGCGGCTGTTCGGGATGTGAGAGTTGTCCTCAGTACAGCGGAACAAAAAAAATATCAGACGATCGCGACGAAACGCGGGTGACGGTTGTAAACGTTTCCGACGTAACGGCGGGCAATGGGAAAGGCACTGCGGAATATACAGAAGAAGCGCGCCGCCGGCATCGCAGGAAGAACACCCGCGTTTTGGCGACAGAGGGCAAAGCAGATTCGGGGAACAAAGAGGAACCGGCTTTGGAGCAGAAGAAAGCGGGACAGAAAAATATTCTCCAGGGGGGCAAGGCAAAACTCCCCTCAAGACCGACCGGCTCAAAAAATCAGAAGCGCAGAGACGAGCAGGGGACTGACGCTCCGCAGCCCCCGGCCTATGGGAGCACGGGGGGTGCGGTTCCGGAGGAGCATAGCCGTTCGGGAGCGTGGGGGCGCCGGACCTCGAGTCGCGGATTCCATCGCCCCGGCAACAGGAAAAGACCTGTCTCCGAACCATCTTCGCGGACAGACTCTTCTGAGGAGGGGAAACGCTAGCCCATGTCCTTTTTCGGCAAGTTGAAAGAGAAACTCGACGGCGTTCGTCACCGTTGGAGCGCCAATATAACGCGGCTCTTCGGCGGCACGATCGACGAAGACTTTTGGCTGGATCTTGAAGATGTGCTGATCGCAGGCGACGTGGGGTTGGAAACGGCGGAAGCTCTTTTGGGCGAAATGAGAGCGTATCATGCACAACGCCGCTGCGACGGGAAAGAACTGCTCCGGCATTTCAAAAGCGAACTGGTAAAACGACTCGGCGGGGTCCCGCGCATGGGCGCGCCGTTGCTGAGCGGCGAAAACGGCCTCGCGGCGATTTTGATGGTCGGCGTGAACGGCAGCGGGAAAACGACCACGACGGGAAAGCTGGCCTGGCTTTACAAAAAGTCGGGCAAAAAAGTCATCGTCGCCGCCGCGGACACCTTTCGGGCCGCGGCGATAGAACAGCTGCAGGTCTGGGGCGAAAAAAGCGGGATCCGCGTGATCGCGCAGAAGCAGGGCGGCGATTCGGCCGCGGTCGTGTTCGACGCGCTCTCGGCGGCCCGTTCCTCCGGCGCGGACGTTCTGATCGTGGATACCGCGGGAAGGCTCCAGTCCAAGCACAATCTCATGGAAGAACTGGGAAAAATCTATCGGGTGATCGAACGTGAAGTCGGAAAAGAACGCATGGAAAGCGTTCTCGTGCTCGACTCGGTCATCGGCCAGAACGCTTTCCGGCAGGCGGAAGTCTTCAACGAAGTGGCGCCGCTGACCGGGGTCATCCTCGCCAAATACGACAACACGGCCAAAGGCGGGATCGTCCTGCCGATCGCCGACAAGCTGCGTTTGCCCATTCGTTACATCGGTCTTGGCGAAGCGCCTGAAGACCTGAAACTTTTCAACGCCGAGGAATTCGTGGAAGCTCTTTTCGGAGAAACGGCGCCGGAAAATTAACTCATTGGAGGCTCGTATAGCATGATCCCACGGTATGAGACGAAAGAAATGAAAGAAATCTGGTCTCTCGAGAACCAGTACCGAAGCTGGGAAGTCGTCGAACTGGCCGTTTGCCACGCGTGGGCGAAAGACGGCGTCATTCCCCCCGAAGCGATGAAAAAAATCGACGAGCGCAGCGGCTTCGACGCCGACGAGATCCTGAAGATCGAGGCCGAAGTCCAGCACGACATGATCGCTTTCGATACGGACATGGCCAACCATGTGGGGCCGGAAGGTCGTTACATCCATCTCGGGCTGACCAGCAGCGACGTGGAAGACACGGCGAGCGCCCTTCGCCTGCGGCAGTCGCTGGACGTCGTGATCCGCGAGCTCGACGTGTTTATGAAGGATGTGCTCGAACAGGCGAAAAAGTATAAACACACGCCTTCCGTTGGGCGCAGCCACGGCGTTCACGCCGAGCCGATCACTTTCGGCCTGAAAATACTGAACTGGTATTCGGAACTGCTGCGCGATCATAAGCGTTTGGAAAATGCCAGGGAGGAAATCTCCTGCGGAAAAATTTCCGGCGCCGTCGGAACGTACGCTCATTGCCCGCCTCACATCGAAGCTTCCGTCTGCGCCGAGCTGGGGCTGAAGCCGGATCTCGTTTCGACGCAGATCATCCAGAGAGACCGCCACGCCGTCGTCATGTTCGCCCTGGCCAGCCTTGGCGGCGCGATGGAACGGATCGCCACCGAAATCCGCCACCTGCAGCGCACCGAAGTGCGCGAAGCGCTCGAACCGTTCGGCAAGAAACAGAAAGGTTCGTCGGCGATGCCTCACAAGCGCAACCCCATCCAGTGCGAGAAAATCTGCGGCATGGCGCGCATGCTGCGCTCCTTTACGGTCGTGGCGCAGGAAAACGTCGCCCTTTGGCACGAACGCGACATCAGCCATTCCAGCACCGAACGGCTCATTTGGCCCGACGCCTTTCATCTGGCCCATTACATGCTGAAAACTCTTGGGCGCGTCGTCCGCGGTCTCGACGTGTCGCCGCGGCGCCTGCAGGAGGACCTCGAACTGACCGGCGGGCTCGTGTACAGTCAAAGAATCCTTCTTCAGCTGGTGGAGAAATACAACATGCGCCGCGAAGACGCATATCTGGCCGTACAGCGCAACGCCATGAAAACGTGGAACGGCGAAGGTCATTTTCTTGATCTATTGGCTGGCGACGAACTGATCAAGGGGAAAATTGACCGAACGGAACTGGCGCAGCTTTTTACGAACGAGTATTACTTCCGTTTTGTCGATGAAATTTTCGCCCGCTTTGAATAGTTCTGACGATATCATCTTAGGGAGGGGTCTGTGATGAAAAGTCTGTTTGGCGACGCTCGTCTGCCCGATCGAAATTTGGCGCTTGAATTCTGTCGCGGCACCGAGGCTGCGGCCATGTCGGCGGGACGTCTGATGGGGCGTGGGGATAAAAACGCGGCCGACGGCGCGGCCGTCAACGCTATGCGTTACATGCTCAATACGGTGGATATGGACGGCATCGTGGTGATCGGAGAGGGCGAGAAAGACGAAGCGCCGATGCTGTTCAACGGCGAGCACCTCGGCACCGGCAAGAACGCCGCGGTGGACATCGCGGTGGATCCCATCGACGGAACGCGTTTGACGGCCCTCGGCATCAGCGGCGCGATCAGCGTCGTTGCCGGCGCGCCGCGCGGCACGATGTTCAATCCCAAGACCGTTTTTTACATGAACAAACTGGTCGTCGGCCCTGAAGCGAAAGACGTCATCGATATCGAAGCCCCGGTGGCGGAAAACATTCGCCGCGTCGCGGAAGCCCGTAAAAAAGCGATGGGCGACATCACCGTGGTCGTGCTGGACCGCCCCCGTCATGAGAAACTCATTGCGGAGATCCGTGCCGCCGGCGCCCGCATCAAGCTCATCACCGACGGCGATATCGCCGGCGCGCTCCTGACCTGCAAGCTGGAGCGCGGCGCCGACATGCTCATGGGCATCGGCGGCACCCCCGAAGCCGTCATCACGGCCTGCGCCATCAAGGCCATGGGCGGCAACATGCAGGGCAAACTTTGGGCGCGCAACGACGAAGAGCGTCAGAAGGCGCTCGATGCCGGAATGGACTTCAATAAAGTGCTGACCATCGACGACCTGGTTTGCAGCGACGACGTGTTTTTTGCCGCCACTGGCATTACGGACGGCGACTTTTTGAAAGGCGTCCGTTATGAGGGCGAACGAATCTATACAAGTTCTCTTGTGATGCGCGCCAAAAGCGGAACGGTCCGTTACATCGATGCGGTGCACAGTCTCTATAAGCTTGACAAAATTGCCGGCATCGATTACAGAGCATGATCGTTCTTCTTGTAAATGTCGGATACGGATAAGGTCTTCCTCATCATGGGGAAGACCTTATCCGTATCCGGCGGGCCTTTGCGCGCTCTCAAAAGGGCGAAGATCCCGTGCCCTTTTTAACGAAAACGAGATGAAAAATTTATTCCTCGGGCGTCGTGGTATAATCATGAAAATTGTTCTTAATAAAAGGCTGAAATTGATTCTGTGTGTTATTTGGCGGCGGAGTTTGCTCCGGCGCCTTGTAGTTTTGCCATGAAGAGAGTGGTGCGAATGAGCGCGTTGAAAGTACGAGAGCTGATCCCGCTGATCGATGAGCTGGCTCCTTTTGAACTTGCGGAAAGCTGGGATCGTTGCGGCCTGCGGCTTGGCAGATACGACGCGCTTGTCGGCGGGATCGCCGTGGCGCTGGATCCCTCCGCGGAGGCCGTCAGACAGGCGGCGCGACGCGGCTGCGGGCTTTTGATCACTCATCATCCGCCGATGTTCGCCCCGCAGGAAGATATGATCTGCGACCGCTGCGACCCGAAGATCGTCGAGGCGGCGTTTAAAAACGACGTCTGCCTCGTCGCCTGCCATACGAATTTCGACAGCGCCCGCGGCGGCGTGAACGAGAAACTGGCGCAGCTGGCCGGACTTCGGGATGCAAGGCCGCTCGAACCTCCGGCGACGGAGCGCGGCTTTGGCATGGGGGCGGTCGGCACCGTCCGTTCCGCCTCGGCTGAAGAGCTCGCCCGCGATATCGCTCGAAAATGGAATCTGTCCGGCTATCGCCTCTATGACGGCGGCTCGACGGTGGATCGCGTCGCTTTGTGCGGCGGATCGGGCGGCGATCTTTGGAAGAAGCTGGAGCGGACCGGTTCCGTGCTTTACGCGACGGCCGACCTCCGTTACCATGAATGCCTGGAAGCCGTCGACGCCGGTCTGAGCGTGATGCTCTGCGACCATGGCGAGATGGAAAATCTGCCGCTGTCGTATTTTTCGGAGGCACTGGCGCAGAAGACGGGCTTGCCGGTCCATTTCCTCGATCTGGTCGCTTCCAAACGCTGCCGGGAACGCTGGTGCGACGCCGAACGCCATGTTTCAGATTGAAATAGAAGGGTTCTCCGGGCCGCTCGATCTGCTCTGCCATATGATCGATCAGGGGCGGATCGAGGCTGCGCAGATCAGCGTTGCGGAGGTTATTTCCATATACGGCGCCTATCTGGCCCAAACCGGCGGTTTGCCGATCGCTTCGGTGGCCGAATTCATAGCGCAGGCGGCGCGTTTGGTGCGGCAGAAGGCTTCGTCTTTGTTGCCCCGGTACGAAATCCATGAGGACGACGGTGAAATAGCCGTACTGGACGATACCGAAAATGTCGAAAGCCTGCTGGAACGTTACCGTCCTTACCGCGAAGCGGTCTCGCGGCTGATCGGGCTGAAGGAAAAGGCCGACCGGCGCCGTTTCCGCAAAGGGGAAGCGCTCGATCCGTTTTTCGATCTCGGCGATCTTTATTCGCTCTCTCTGCAGTGGCTCGAACTGCTGAATCGGCGGCGAAGCGCACGTCTCGAACTGCTCGACGAAGACGACTGGGACGACGGCGGAGTGCCGGCGCAGATCCCCGACGAAGTGCAGGTGGAAAATCGTATGGAGCGCGTGCTCGAGCGTTTAACCGCCTTTTCGGAAGGTCTGTCCCTGCGTTCCCTGTTGAAGGAAGAGCCGGGACGCGGCGCGCTGGTGGTAACGCTGCTGGCGCTGCTGGAACTGTCGCGGAGGAATTTTGTGACGCTGGTACAGAAGGAGCTGTTTGGCGATGTCTTTATCATGGCAAGAAGAGCCTGAAAATCTTCTGGTACGGCAGATCGAGGCGATCCTCTTCGTCGCGGCCGACGGCGCTTCTGTGGCGGAGATTTCGCTGGCGACGGGCCGGCCGGCGGCCACGGTGCGTAAGGTGCTGAGCCAGCTGAGCGAAAACTACGTTCTTTCGCGCGGACTGGAAATCGTCGAACTCGGCGGAAAATGGTTCATGACGACCGCCAGCGATCTGAGCGAGACCATGGACAAATTCCATGCCGCCGACGAGAGCGAACGCGTCAGATTGACGCGGGCGTCTCTCGAAACGCTGGCGGTGATCGCCTACAGTCAGCCGGTGACCCGGTCCGAGATCGAGGCGATCCGCGGCGTGCGCTGCGACCGCGTCATCGACACGCTGCTTGGCTACGGGCTGGCGCGCATTGCCGGACGGCGCAAAAGCACCGGTTCCCCGCTGCTGTACCGCACGACGACGAAATTCCTGGAGATCTTCGGGCTGGGGGCCATCTCCGATTTGCCGACGATCGATGAACTCGAAGAGCTCAGGCGGCATCGTCCGGAAGCGGAAAATCCTTCCGCGGCGCCGGAAACGATTCCGGAGACGGAAAGCGAGGCTGCCGAAGATGAGGCTGAATAAATATCTGGCCCTCTGCGGAGTCGGTTCGAGACGCAAGGTCGAAGAGTTCATCTTCGCCGGTCGCGTCGTTTGCGGAGGCTATCAGGTCACCGAGCCGGGCTACGACGTTCCTGACGGCGAGATCGTCACGGTCGACGACGTGGAGGTCCGTCCGGAGAGAAAAATCTACATGGTCCTCCATAAGCCGCGCGGATATATCTGTGCCGTGAGCGACCGCAATTATCCCGTGATCCTCGATCTATTGCCGCGCGAGTACGACTATTACCGCCTGTTCCCGGTAGGGCGCCTGGACCTGCAGAGCGAAGGGCTTTTGATGCTGACGAACGACGGAGATTTTTCGCAGGAGATGATCCACCCCCGCGCGGGAATCACGAAAGAATACGAAGTCCTGCTCGACCGCATGCCGAACGAGCGGGAAATGCGGCAGCTCCGGGACGGGACGGTTTTCGAGGGGAAAAGGCTTCATCCCGTCGGCGTCGATTTTTTACAGCGGGAGCCGGAAGGGCGGTGGCTGCGCTTCGTCCTGAACGAAGGCGTCAAGCGCGAGATCCGTCTTATCGCCGAAGGCGCCGGGCTGAAAGTTCAGGTGCTGTTCCGCCGCCGGATCGGCCGTATGGAACTGCGACATTTGAAAAGCGGCTGTGCCCGTGAGTACAGCGCAGATCAGCTGCGCCGCATGATCCGGCACGGCGGCGCCGTATAGAGCGGATGTTAAGGAGGAAGTGACAGTGAACTGGACGGGAGTTATCGCCATCGACGGCCCTGCGGGCGCCGGCAAAAGCACGGTAGCCAAGCTCGTAGCCTCGAAGCTGGGCATCAGTTATCTCGATACGGGGGCGCTTTATCGGGCGCTGGCTTATTACCTCGACAGCCTTGCGATCCCCGCGCAGGAGAGCCCGGAACTTAAAAAAGCCCTTTTCGACGTAACGGTGGAGGTCCGCGGTTCCTCCGTTTTTCTCGACGGCACGGACGTGTCTTCGCTGATCCGCACGCCTGCGGTCGACAGGATCGCCTCGCTTTATTCCGCGCTGCCTTCGGTGCGCGAAAAACTGCTGATGCTCCAGCGCGATCAGGCTCTCAAAGGCGGTCTGGTGGCCGACGGGCGCGATATGGGCACGATCGTTTTCCCATATGCGCCGGTCAAGGTGTTTTTGACGGCTCAGGCCGAGGTGCGCGCGCGGCGCCGTTATGACGAACTGACGGCCCGCGGCGTGAAGACCGATTATCAGAAGCTGCTCGATGAGATCCTCCAGCGGGACGAAGCCGACGCCAACCGGAGCATCGCGCCTCTGAAGCAGGCGCCCGGCGCCGTTCTGCTTGACTCGTCCGCGATGAACGCCGAACAGGTCGCAGATGCGATCGCCGATATCGCACGGGCGGTGTGCCATGTTTAGGGCGCTCCTGTACTGGCTCGCCAAACACCTGTGTCTCGCCGTTTTGAAAATTCACAACGGCTTGAAGGTGACCGGGAGAGAGCTTGTTCCCGCTGACCGTCCCGTGATCGTCGCCGCAAACCACGTCAGCAATCTCGATCCTGTCGTGGTGGGGTGCGTGTTCCCGGGACGGCTCCGCCCGCTCGGCAAGGAAGAACTTTTTCAGATCAACCCGTTTTTCACGTGGCTCATGAACAATCTCGGCGTGATCTCCGTCAGCCGGACAACAGAGAAAGCCGCCGCGCTGGCGTTGAAAAAATTTCTCTCCCTGCTGAAAAACGGCGAAAGCCTGATGATTTTCCCCGAAGGCGCGCGCTCGTTCGATGGCCGCCTCAAGCCGCTTGAAGGAGGCGTCGCCGTACTGGCGACCAGCGTGGACGCGCCGGTGGTCCCGCTGTATATCGAAGGAACTTATGAGGCCATGCCCGTAGGTTCCTCCAAAATCAAGCGCCATCCAATCACAGCGCATTTTGGCAAGCCGATTATGCCTCTCCCCAAAGAACGGCGAGGCTCGTTGAAAGAGGAGCGTGAACGGATACGAGTCACCCTTCAGAGCGAACTGGAACGTATGGAAAAGGAGAGCATTGGCTGACGTCGCTGCCTCCGGATTTCAAAAATCATGCGGCGGCGCACCGCCGCGCGGTGATTACCGGCCTGGAACTGCCGCTGCGCGACGATCTGGAACTGCTTCTGGAAGAACTGCGTCTGTTGCTGGCGAATCTCGACGTAGAGGTCGTCGCCGTGGCGACGCAGAAAAAAGACCGCCCCGATCCCGCGTTTCTGCTGGGCGCCGGCAAGGCGGACGAACTGAAAATCCTGGCGCAGGCTTCGGAAGCCGATCTGGTCGTCTGCAACGACCTGCTGACGCCGATCCAATTGAGCAACATGCGGCGGAAAACCGACTGCGAGGTCTGGGACCGGGCTCTTGTGATCATGAAGATCTTCGAACGGCGCGCCGCGACGGCGGAGGCAAAACTTCAGGTTGAGCTGGCGCGGTGCCGTTACGAGATGCCCCACATTCGCGGATTGGGGAAGCAGATGTCGAACGCCGGAGCCGGAATCGGCACGCGCGGTCCCGGCGAAACGGAATTCGAACGGCATCGCCGCAAGCTTCAGGCCCGCATCGTCGAAGCTTCCCGCAAACTGGAAGAGATGAAAAAGCGCCGCCAGGGACAGCGAAAGCAGCGCCGCCGCAGCGGCGTCCCCACGGTGGCTCTGGTAGGCTACACGAACAGCGGCAAGACCACGCTGCTGAAGCGTCTCAGCGGCGACAAAAAACTTTATGCCGCCGATCAGCTCTTCGCGACGCTGGACACGACGGTCCGTTCGGTTCGTCTGCCGTCGGGGAGGAATATCCTCATGGCCGATACCGTGGGATTCATCCGCGAACTTCCGCCGGAACTGATCGCGGCCTTTCGGACGACCCTCGAAGAAGCCTGTCAGGCGGATATGCTCCTCGTGGTGCTCGACGCCAACGATCCCGATCTGACGGCGACGTACGACGTGATCCAGCAGACTCTTGACGAGATCGGCGCGGCGACGCTCCCAAGGGCCATAGTGCTGAACAAGATCGATCGTTCGGGGCTCTTCCGGGTCGAACGGATCAGGGCGCAGCTGAGGCGCGACGGATTGCCGGTATGCGCCTTGAGCGCGCTGACAGGCGAAGGCGTCGAAAGTCTGTGGGAAGTCTTCGACTGGCTTGCCGTGCGCCGCAGCTGAGGAAAGGAGAAAAGCAATGCTTTACAGCATGACAGGTTTTCATCGCGCCAAGAAAGACTCTCCATGGGGAACCCTGACCGTGGAACTTTCCAGCGTCAATTCCCGCTATCTGGAGATCGCTGTGCGCGCCGACCGGGAACTCTCGAGTTTTGAGCCGCTGATCCAAAACGACCTGCGCGGCCGTCTGGCGCGCGGCAAAGTCGTGGCGCGCGCCGAGATCAGATGGGCGTCGGCGCTGATGCGCGAACGCCTGAACGGCGACGTCCTGCGGGACTATTATCGGGAGATTCAGGAACTGCAGGGCGAACTCGGCGGCCCGGTGCCTGCGGTGACGAGTCTGCTCTGTCTGCCCGGCGTCACCGAGACCTCTTCCCTGATGGACAGAACTTCCGGCGAAGTCCAGACGGCGTTGTTCGAACTGTTGAACCAGTGTGCGGACGGCCTGATAAAAATGCGCGCGGTCGAAGGCGAAGCGCTTGAGCGCGATATCATGCAGAATCTCGAAGAGTACGACCGCCTTCTGGGGAAAATCGACGCGCGATGGCAGAGCATCTCGCCGCAGTTTTTCGACGACTATCGCGCCAAAATCACGAAAACGATCGCGCAGCTCGGTTATGAGGCCGATCCCGCGCGCCTTGCCCAGGAACTCGTGATTCTGTCGGATAAGTGGGACATCTCCGAGGAACTGACCCGTTCGTCCAGCCATACGTCCCAGTTCCGCACGCTTTTGAAAACCGGCGGTCCGGTGGGGCGCAAGCTGGATTTTCTGGTGCAGGAGATGAACCGGGAAATCAATACGATGGGTTCTAAATCGGCCAGCACCGAGCTTCGCTGGCTTGTGGTGGACGGCAAAACGCTGCTCGAACGTATCCGCGAGCAGATCCAGAACGTGGAGTAGGCCATGGCGCGAACGCTTGTGCATGTCGGCTTCGGCAATATGATCGTGGCCGAACGGATCGTGGCGATCATTCAGCCCGCGTCTTCTCCCGTCAAGAGGCTCAAGGAAGAGGCGCGCGCGGCCGGCCGCCTGATCGACGCCACGAAAGGACGCAAGACCCGGGCGATCATCGTGACGGACAGCAATCACGTCCTGCTTTCGGCCATTCAGCCGGAAACCATCGTCAACCGCATTTCGGAAGGGGACAGCGCCGATGACGAAGAATAGAAAGGGAACGCTGTTTGTCCTTTCCGGCCCCAGCGGCGCGGGGAAAGGTACGATCCGCGCCAGGGTTTTCGAGGCGCTCGACGGGTTGAGCTATTCCGTTTCCTGCACCACCCGCGCTCCGCGCGAGGGCGAACGGGATGGCGTAGATTATCGTTTCATCACGCCGGAGGACTTTGCGGCGCGTATCGCGGCGGGAGATTTCCTTGAATGGGCCGATGTGCATCGTCACCGCTACGGGACTCTGAAAAGCGATGTGGAAAAGGTTTTGAACGAAGGCAAGGACATGTTTCTGGAGATCGATGTGCAGGGGGCGCTTCAAGTCAAGAAAAAGATGCCCGAAGCCGTGACTCTTTTCGTTGTGCCGCCGTCCATCGAAGTCCTTGAAGAGCGTCTCAGAGGTCGGCGTTCCGAAGGCGAAGCCGAACTGCGGCTTCGCCTTCGGAACGCCGTCGAAGAAATGAAACAGCGGGACCTCTATGATTTTGTGGTGGTCAATGATTCCCTGGACGAAGCGGTGAAGCGCGTGTGCCGTTTCGTGGAGCAGCGCCGTCAGGCTCTTTGAGGAGAGGTAGAATGAATTTTCATAATCTGGATAAGATAATGGACAACGTGAACGTGCACAACAAGTACCTTCTCACGGCGATCATCGCGCAGAGGGCGCGTCAGATCAGCGAAGTGAAAGGAGTCAACGGGATACTCGAGAAGCACCCCGGCGAAAAAGCCATCTCTTTGGCGTTGTGCGACATGGAAGATGGAAACGTCAGCGTGCAGCTGCAGACCGAAACGATTCCCGACGCCATCGAGAACGAGCTGGAATCGGAAGCGGCGTTCGAAGAGGAACAGAAGAAGCTGGAACGCGCCGCGGAGAAAAAAAGTTCCGGATCTGCGGACAGCCGTCGGAAATAAAAGCGTTCTCGGGCTCGGAGCATGTTTCAACTGCAGGTTCTGATTCCCGGGCCGTGGTGGCATGAGCTGACGTATCAGACGGAGGGGAACGTGCCTGCCGGCGCGCGCGTGCTTGTTCCGATGGGGCGGGGCGTCCGCGTCGGGCTCGCGGCGGGAAGGGCGGACAACGCGGCGGCGCTCCGGCTGAAAACCGTTCTGCGGGTTCTCGACGCGCAGCCTGTGCTGAACCGTCCGTATCTGCAGGCCGTAAACGAAATTGCCCGAGCTTTTCTGTGTTCTCAGGCGGAAATCTTAAGGCTGCTGCTACCGGCATCTTTCTGGCGGGGCGACCCTTTCGCGCCGTACGGAGAAAGCGAAAAAATCCCGTTTTCGTCCGAATTTTGTTATCGCTACGACGATGAAGAACGCTGGCGGCTCTATCGCGAAAAGATCTACGTCTGTCGTCGCGGCGCGCTGGCGCTCTTTCCGGAACGAGAGCAGGCGCAAAGATTTTACAAAAGTTTGGTCGGCGCGATCCCAAAGGAGCGCCTGATCCTGTGGCCGGCGTCGGGCGCTCAGGCGGCGACGAAGAACTGGCGTCTGGCCCTGTCCCGCGGCGACGCCGTGATCGTCGGCGGCCCGGGGGCGGCGGCTGCGCCGCTTGCCGCGCCGGGACTGTTCATCATCGACGAAGAGGCGAACCCATCCTGGCGCAGTCAAAAACATCCGCCGTTCTCGCTGAGGAGTTTTGCCGCGGCCCGCGCTCGCGTTTCCGGCGGTTGTCTTGTCGTGGGAGGGCGGATCCCGTCGTCGCGGGTGTTCAAAAACTTTCACCCGGCCGAGCGGAAAACGGCGGCGCGGTCTGTCGTGCGCATTCTTGACCTTCACGGCGCTTCGCTTCTTCCGTTCAGGGGCATGCAGTTCCCGCTGCCCCTTTCCGATGTGCTTGTGACGGAAACGCTGCGGCATGCGGCTGACAAGCGCATCGTTTTTTGGCTTTTGGACCGGCGCGGCGTGAGCGGCGAACTGCAGTGCGCCGATTGCGGCCAGGCGGTGCGGTGCCCGCGCTGCGGCGCCGCCATGGCTTTTGAACGGAACGAGATGCGCTGCCCTCTTTGCGGCGCCAGAGCGAGCGTGCCCGAAGTCTGCCCGCAGTGCGGCGGGCGGATGTTTCAGGGGACCGCGCCCGGTCTGGAAGCGCTTCAGCCGCTGGCGCAGAATCTTTTGGGCGCCAGCCCCGTGCGCCTCTGGCACGCAGGGAATCCTGCGAACCTGACCGACGGGCGTCGCCGGCTTGCCGAACTGAAGCAAAAAGGCGGGCTCCTGCTCGGCTCGCGGCGGGCCTTGAGCCTGCTTGACGGGCTACATCCCGCTTTGATCGGCTGGCTGGACGCGGACGCCGAGGCTCGCCAGCCCGATTACGCGTCGCGTTTTTCCGCGTTTTCCATGTTCGAGGAATCCCTCTGGCGGGGGCAGGGGGCGCGCACCGTCATGTTTCAGACGCGCCGTCCCGGACAGTCGGTTCTCAAATCTCTTCAGGCCGGCTGGAGCTATTTTTGGCGTGAGGAACTGGCGGAAAGAAGCGCTTTCTCTTTTCCCCCTTATTCGCACATGGCCAAAATGGAGCTGCCGAAAGATTGGAAGGAGAAGGATGATTTTGTCTTCGGACTCGACGAAGCCGGTTTTACGACCATGCAGTCCGATGCGGCCGGTGCGGCGCTGACCGTTTTTACCGCGCGTATGGCGCCGTTGCGGCGCTGTCTTGAAAAATATTTCACCATCCGGAGTTCCCGCCGGGGTTTCCCCAGCGTCGAAGTTTGCTCGGACTGACGGAAGTTCCGCTTACATGAAGGAGTTATGCAATGGCAATAGTATCGATCGTCGGACGTCCCAACGTAGGGAAGTCGTCGCTGTTCAACAGAATCGTCGGCGAACGCCGGGCTATCGTCGACGATATGCCGGGCGTTACGCGCGACCGTTTGTACGGCTGCGTGCAATGGAAGGATAAAAGTTTTTACGTGGTCGATACCGGCGGTCTGCTGCTGAAAGACAAAGACCCGATCATGGAGGGCATGAAGGATCAGATATTCCAGGCCATCGAGGAGAGCGACGTCGTGATCTTCATGATCGACGGCAGTCAGGGCGTCACCTGGATGGACGAGGATGTGGCGCAGGTGCTCCGTTCTCATTCTTCGATGGTCATCCTCGCGGTCAATAAAATAGACGACTTCAGTCATGAGGACGACGTCGCCGAAGCCTACTCGCTCGGTTTCGAGAAAGTCGTCGGTGTCAGCGCGCTTCATGATCGCGGGATTGACGAGCTTCTGGACCAGGTAGTGCAGATGTTGGGCGATAAAGAAGACGAGCAGGGCCCGGAGGAAGGCGTGATCAGCGTGGCGCTCGTCGGCCGCCCCAACGTGGGGAAGTCGAGCATCCTTAACGCGCTGACGGGCAGCCAGCGGTCGCTGGTCAGCGACATCCCGGGAACGACCCGCGATTCGATCGACGCCGTGCTCGAGTATAAGGGCGAACGCTTCCGCATTGTCGATACGGCCGGTCTGCGCCGCAAAAGCCGGGTCAAAGACGACATCGAATTTTATTCGACGGTGCGGACCATGGACGCGGTCGATCAGTGCGACGTGGCCATATTCGTAATGGACGCTCGGGAACTGGCGACGGAGCAGGATCAGCGTCTGGTGGGGGAGATCCTCGCCCGCGGCAAGGGCGTCGTCCTCGTGGTCAACAAATGGGACTTGCTGCCCAACACGCCGGAGACCGGCGACGAGGTGAACGGGAAACTCCGCGAGGAGTTCCGCTTCGCGAGCCACGCGCCGGTGCTTTTCACGTCGGCCGTTTCCGGCCGCCGTCTGCATCGGCTGCTCGATCTGGTCAGCCAGGTGCACCGGCGCCGCCAATCCAGATTCAGCACGACGGTATTGAACCGTATTATCCGCGACATGCTGGCTTTCGACCGTCTGCCGACGGACGGCACGGGACGCCGGCTGCGGATCTATTACTGCACGCAGAGCGCCGCGGTGCCGCCGACGTTTATCTTCTTCGTCAACGACCCTGCGATCGTGACGAAGAGCTTTGAAAACCACCTGTCGCGGAAAATTCGCGAAGCGGGAGATTTTGACGGCGTTCCGCTGCGTCTTTTTTGGCGTTCCAGCCATGGAAATAACGAAAAGGCTTGACCGTTCAGTGACATTGCGTTTAGAATAAGGGCGCCTCGTTATGAGGCACCCTTTTCGTGCAGGCTTTTCGTATTGATAATTTAAGGAGGCAGAGAAAAATGACAAAGAACGATCTGATCAATGAAGTTGCTGCAAATGCTGGTATGAGCAAGAAGGCGGCGGGCGAAGCGATTTCCGCTACTTTTGCTGCGATCGAGAAGGCCCTGGCCAAGGGAGACAGGGTTCAGCTGGTCGGTTTCGGCACATTCGAAGTCCGCAAACGTGCCGCCCGCGTGGGACGCAATCCTCAGGATCCCAAGAAGACGATCCAGATTCCCGCCAAAAAGGTTCCTGTTTTCCGCGCCGGCAAGGGGCTCAAAGAGCAGGTCAACTAGTTCTTCGTGGTTTCGGAAACAGCGTGCATGGATTTTGCATGAGTTTTTCAAAGAAGGGCGCTCAGTGGAAACTGAGCGCCCTTCTGCGTTTATGCCCGTCCAGACGGTGCGGTGTCCGCGAGGACGGCGCTTCTGGATAGTAAATTAATGTTTGTTCATGTTTTGTTTGCAATAAAAGTGTCGTTGACGATGCCGAAATATTTGTGTAAGGTCTAAACGGCAAGTGAAATTGATCTTTTTTTGCTAAAATTTATGTATCGGAGGAGATAACAATGAAAAAGTTCGTTACGTCTCTGCTGGCTGCGGCGTTGTTTGCGGGGGCCGTGTCCGCCATGGCGGCGGAGCCGGCGAAGTTCCACATCGGCGTCTGCACGGGCACGGTTTCTCAGACCGAGGACGATCTTCGCGGCGCGGAAGAGCTGATCAAACGTTACGGCGACGTCGCCGACGGCGGCATGATCAAGCACATCACCTACCCCGACAACTTCATGACCGAGCAGGAAACGACGATCTCCCAGATCGCTTC
>PPYE01357188.1_pt1 | contig 29564 bp, 35 predicted proteins | sample 1559881 | NCBI WGS metagenome assembly PPYE01 (sample SAMN08240022, study PRJNA423297) | Human gut metagenome, whole genome shotgun sequencing project. | reverse complement strand
GCGGCGCCTTCGAGGAGCGCGTCGACTATGAGATGGACAAGGTGATCCAGAACATCCTCGACCCCAACACGAAGGCCACGGCCAAGCGCAAGATCACCCTCACCATCGAGCTGACCCCGGACGACGAGCGCCGCACCATCGGCGTCTCCGTGACGGCCAAGTCTACGCTCGCAGCCACCAACCCCGTCGCCACGGCCCTCTATGTCACCTCTGACGGCAACGGCGAGCTCGTCGCCGCCGAGATGGTGCCGCAGGTGCCCGGCCAAATGAACATGGACGGCACGCAGCAGGAGGCCCCGAAGCTCCTGAAGCTCGTCCAGCACGGATAAACACCCACAACACAGAACAAGGAGGACAACACAATGCTCGCAAAAATGATCGACAAAATCGTCAGCCTGAAGGAGACCAAGATCTTCGAGATTGACGGCCAGACCTACGCCGACGCATCACTCACCCGCATCCCGCCGCACGTCGACCGCCCTGACTGCATCAGCGTCAGCGGACTCGATAGCATCTGCAAGCTGATCCGCACCGAGCTCGAGAAGGTCGGCACGACCATCATGGTGCAGGTCAAGAGCAACGACACCGTCGAGGTGATGACCACCTACCTGAGCGACTTCTCCCGCAACACGCTCTACCGCGCCAAGGCTGACGCCCCGGGCCTGCGCACCGGCTTCAGAGGACGCGAGGTAGCTCTGATCGAGCTGCGGAGCCTCTGCATCCCCAACGAGGGCACGGCCTACCTGCTCGACCTGCTGAGTCGCATGACCAACGAGAACAGCGTCAGCACCAACGACAACGGCGTCACGCAGACCGTCGAGGCACGTCAGGGCGTCGCCCTCAACGCGGTCGTCGAGATCAAGCCCCGCGTCATGCTGCGGCCGTTCCGCACCTTCCTCGAGGTGGAGCAGCCCGAGAGCGAGTTCCTGCTGCGCGTGGAGCCCGACGAGGGGATCGGCTTCTTCGAGGCTGACGGCGGCATCTGGAAGCTCGAGGCCAAGAAGAACATCGCCGACTACTTCCTGAAGAACATGGGCGATCTGATCGACGCCGGCAAGGTCGTCGTCATGCAGTAAATGGAGCGCCGGGCGGGCTCCGGCCCGCTCGGCTTTTCTGAAAGGAGCAGCACCGTGAAAGAATACGAAACCATCACCCGTGAGAAGGTCGACGTCGTGCCCTTCGGCTGCGGTATGCCGGAGACCCACCTGATGCAGGACTGGAGCGACAGGATGCTCGACCTGATCCTGAACGGGCCCACCATCAACGGCATCAAGAAGGACGAAGTGCGGGCCATGCTGCGCGAGACCTACACGGCCCTGAAGCAGTACGAGAAGATCGGCCCGATGGCCTCGCCCTTCATCAACGACCCGACGGCCATCGTGGCCCGGGCCTTCTCTGAGCTCTACCCCGACGTCGAGTACGTCGCGCAGTACGTCCCCGACCTGCGGGACGAGACCAACGGCACCGCCTACGGCCTGACCATCTTTCCCGACGACGGCAGCACGCCGATCGTCTGCATCTCGGCCGAGGCGCCCATCAGCGCCGCCCCTGAGCTGCTGGCGCACGAGCTGGCCCACGTCGCCACCCCGGAGGACACGGAGCACGGCGAGAGCTGGAGCGCAGCGTCGGAGGCCATATTCAAGAAGTACAACGAGCTCCTCGACACCATGATCCCCGACGAGCCTGAGCCCATCCTCTCGCCCCACCAGCCCGGAGACGGCGGGATCCTCACCATGCCGCTGCGCGATAACGTCCCGGAGCCTCCGACAGACGACTGGCAGCTCACCACCTGCCCCGTCTGTGGTGCTGAGTGCTGGCAGACAGACACGGCCCGCCGGATCCTCGCACTGGAGCCCGACGTCCGAACCGCCTGCACAGCCTGCGCGCTGAAGGGGCTCGGAAAATAATACTGGAGGTAATACATGAACAACGAAAGAAACAACACGACGGCCGGCGGGATCGGCTTCTGCGGCCTTCTCGCCGTCGCCTTCATCGCCCTGAAGCTCACCGGCGTCATCAACTGGAGCTGGCTGTGGGTACTGGCCCCGATCTGGATCCCGACCGCCATCACCCTCGCCATCATCGTGATCGTGCTCGTGGCCATACTGGTCAGAGAGCTGACGAAGGGAGGCCGCCCGTGATAACCGCGGAGGAGCGCCGGGCCCTGCTGGATCGCGCAATCACGACCTACGGCGCACCGGCACAAATGGACATGGCCGTCGAGGAGATGGCCGAGCTGACCAAAGCCCTCTGCAAAATCAAACGGGCACAGGCTGGCTGCGAAGTGACCGCAGCGATCGGCAACGTGATCGAGGAGATGGCCGACGTCCAGATCATGCTCGACCAGCTCCGCATCATCTTCCACCGCTCTACCGAGGAGGCAGAGGAGACGAAACTGGAACGGCTGAAAAACCGTCTTGACGGCCGAAACAACTGGCAAGACTCCAGCCTCCACAAGTGGATCGAGAAGCAATTCTCAGCAGGAGGTGACGGCCATGAATAAAGCAACCTGCCGGGGCTGCGGCGCTCCGATTGTCTGGATCAAGACACCGGCCGGGAAGGCCATGCCGTGCGATCCGGCGCCGGTCTACTATAAGGCAGCGCCCGGCGGGAAGGACAAGATCGTCACCACCCGGGGCGAGGTCGTGAGCTGTGAGATCGTGCCCGGAGGTGAGGCCACAGACGCTGGATACCGGCCCCACTGGGCCACCTGCCCGCAGGCCGGGCAATTCAAGAGAGGAGGCCGAGCCCGTGAATAAGATCATCATAAACACAGGCATCACAGCCGGGGACGTCTGCCCCAAATGCCTCGGATCTGGAAAAGTAAAAGCGATGCAGATGGCGAGGTGCATCAACGGGCCGACCGTCCGCGTCGAGGACACGCGAGTCGCCTGCGACCTCTGCGGAGGGAGCGGAAGGCTGAAAGGAGGCAAACATGGCAAAGAATAAACCGCAGCCGCAGGACGGGCCGGAGCTGTCCGAGTACATCACCACAGCGGAGCCGAAGGCATACGCCGACAGCGTCCCCGTGTTCTGCGCCCATGACGCCATCGTCCCGCTGAAGGATCTGCGGCCCAACCCAAAGAACCCCAACCAGCACCCGCCGGAGCAGATCAAGCTCCTCGCCTCTATCATCAGGGCGACGGGCTGGCGCGCCCCGATCACTGTCAGCAAGCGCAGCGGGCTCGTCACAAAGGGCCACGGCCGTCTTATGGCCGCGCAGCTCGACGACCTGGCCGACGCCCCGGTCGACTATCAGGACTACGCAAGCGAGGCCGAGGAGCTGGCCGATCTGACGGCAGACAACCGCATCGCGGAGCTCGCCACAACTGACAACAAGATGCTCGCCGAGGTTTTCGCCGACATCGACACCGGCGAGATCCCGTTCATGCTCAGCGGCTACACCGAGGACGACTACGGCAACATCGTGACGGCGCTCTCTGAGGCGCTGCACACCAAGGAGCCGAGCAGCGACCCCGACGCCGAGATCCCGGCCCCGGCCGCGCCGGTCACACAGTACGGCGACCTCTGGATCCTCGGCCGGCACCGCGTCCTCTGCGGAGACTGCACCCGGCCGGAGGATCGCGCCCTGCTGCTCGACGGCAACAAACCCGAGATCCTGCTGACCGACCCGCCATACTGCTCGGGCGGCAGCAAGGAGTCGCAGAAGTCGACCGGCAGCATCGGCACCGAGAGAAAGAACGGCAAGGCCCCGAAGATCGCCAACGACATCCTCAGCACACGCGGCTACCAAAACCTGATCCGCGGCGCACTCACCGACATCCCCTGCCTCTACGCCTACATCTTCACCGACTGGCGTATGTGGGTATATCTGTTCGACCTCGTCGAGGCTGCCGGCTTCGGCGTCAAGTCTGAGATCGTATGGGACAAGGGCACGCCGGGCATGGGCGTCGGCTGGCGCTCGCAGCATGAGCTCATTCTGTTCGGCGCCAAGGCTGCCACCCACTTCGACGGCCACAAGGGCTACGGCAACGTCCTGAGCATCTCCCGTTCCGGGAACGAGCTGCACCCAACACAGAAGCCCGTCGAGCTGCTGGAGAAGCTGGTCGACAACACGGACTTCGCCACGGGCGTCTATGATCCCTTCGGCGGCTCCGGCACGACGCTGGCCGCCTGCGAGGCATACGGGCAGCCCTCCTACATCATGGAGCTGACGCCCGCCTTCACGGACGTGATCGTCAAGAGGTACATCAGAATAACAGGAAAGACAACCGTGCGCTGCGTCCGTCAAGGCCGAGAGCTACCGCGCGAGGAGATCGCCGCGATCTTCGAGCCTGACGAGGAAGGAGGTGAGCAGGAGTGACGCCCTGACATAATGAGCGAGAAGCCGATCACACAACGGATCAAGGACAGGCTCGCGGCCTACACCGCCATGCTGAGGGACATCGACAACCAGCTCGAACGCCTCGACCGCATGGAGATGACGATGGCATCACCGCCCGGCCCTGATCTGACAGGTATGCCACGCGGATCCGGCACACCATCCGACCGCACCGGCATGATGGTGGAGCGGAAAATGGAGCTCGAGGAACAGATCGACCGGCTCAAGGCTGAGGAGAAGCAGGAGCGCAACGCCATCGAGGGCCTGATCCTCCAGCTCTCCGACCCCGACGAGCGCGCCGTCATCCGGCTGCGCTACTTCGACCGGGCTGACTGGGAGAGCACCTGCGGCGTCCTGTTCGGTGATCGGCGGGACTACGTCGACAGAGTGGACGCCTACCAGAACAGGACATACAAGATCCACGGCCGCGCCCTGCTCAACCTCGCCGCCGTGCTGGACGAGCTGGAGCCCCTGCCTGAGCCGCGGCAGTAAAACGCAGTAAAAGGAACAAAAGGGAAGTAAAAGGAATTGAAAAGCAGTAGCGACCCGTGCTATTCTATATCCTGCAAAAGACCGCCGGACACACGGGCAACGCCGTGACAATTCCGAGCGGCTGACCAGAGGAAAACCAAATAACAACCGACGGCAAGAGGCCGACGGGCGAACCAACGCCCGCCGGTCTCTTTTTGCGTATAGGAAGGAGGCGACGGCCATGCCGCAGAACAGCATCTCGGCGCAGCTCAGCAACCTGCAACAGCTCGTCGCTGACCTCGAGGCAATCGAGAACGGCGGCAAGAAGGCCATCAGCAACACCATCAAGGACGTCAAGGCCAGAGCCCCGGGCTGGATCGCTCAGGAGGTCACGGCCGTCTACAACATCAAGAAGTCGGAGATCACGCCCTCGGGCAGCGGAAAGCCGAAGAAGATGGCCGGCAGCATCCAGATCACCGGCGAGACCATCGAGGAGCTCGCCATCACCTACAAGGGCAGGCTCCTGACCCCTGTGCACTTCGGCATGACACCGAAGGCACCGCCCCGCGGTAAGAGCTACACGCTGAAGGCGTCGGTGCTCAAGGGACAGAAGAAGGTAATCGGCCGCTATCTGAACACCCGTACCCCGGGCGGCCCGTTCTCGCAGCGATCACACAATATTCTCATGGGGACAGGCAACACCAAGAGCGACGGCACGAGCTGGATCCCATTCCAGCGAATGAGCAAGACCCGCACCGACATCAAGAAGCTGACCACCATCTCGGTGCCGCAGATGATAACCAGCGACCGCACCAACGAGGCCATCATGCTCCGGCTCAACACTGAGACCAGCAAGCGCCTCGAGCACCACATGAAGCGAGCCCTCGGCCTCTAAGCCAGAGCCCACCAGAACGCCGCACAGCGCGTCCACAGCCGCACCCGACACCGAGCCCGGCCCACACCGCAAGACGCGCACAGAGCGCGCCACAGCGCCGCGCAGACGCCTCCACGGCCACGCACAGCGCCGCAAGGTACTGTGACGGGCCCCTCTGGCCTGCGGTGCTGGCGAGCCCAAAAAACGCGCAGCCGGGAAAAATTTTTTTCGGGCCGTTTCGTTTCGCCCGAGCGGCAGAAAGGAGGGAACGCCATGCCGAACCCAACCAACAACAAGCTCGTCGACAGCAAGACCATCGCGGCCCTGTTCGACATGACGCCCCGCCGAGTGCAGCAGCTCACCAAGGATGGCGTCATCGCCGCGGTCAAGGAAGGCAACGCCAACCGCTATGACCTGCTGCCGACGATCCAGAGGTACATCCGATACCTGACGGCCAAGGCCAACGGCCGGGAGCCGTCGAAGAAGGACAGCGAGATCGAGGGCCGACGTCTGGAGGCTGAGGCTGACCTCAAGCGCAGCAAGGCAGACATCGCCGCCCTCCAGCTCAGTGAGCTCGAGGGCACCATGCACCGCAGCGAGGACGTCGAGGCTGTGATGACCGACCTCGTCTACAATATCAGGTCGATGCTCGTGGCCCTGCCGGGCCGTCTGGCCGTCGACGTCACCGGCGCAGCAACACCCGCCGAGGCGTCTGAGATCATCCGCACAGAGGTCTACAAGATCCTGACGGAGCTGGCCGGTTATAAATACGATCCCGAGGTGTACGCCCGGCGAGTAAGGGATCGGGAAGGCTGGAGCGAGCAGCTCGCCGATGACGCGGACGACTAAAAAAGCCGCCGCGAAGCTCAATACCGCCATCGCCGGAGCGGTCAAACGCTTCGCCCCGCCTGAGAGCCTGACCGTGGACGAGTGGGCCGACAAGCACCGCCGCCTCTCCCCGGAAAGCTCAGCCGAGGCCGGCCCGTGGCGTACCAAGCGCACCCCGTACCTCGAGGAGCCCATGCGGGCCTTTACGGATCCGAAGGTGCACAAAATAGTCATGGTGGCCGCCTCTCAGGTCGGCAAGTCTGAGCTCGAGCTCAACATCATCGGCTACATCATCGACCAAGACCCCGGCAGCATCCTCTACGTCCACCCGACCATCGACGACGCCCGGAAGTTCAGCCGCCTCCGCGTGGCCCCTATGATCCGCGACAGCAAACCCCTGAAGGCGAAGGTGCACGACGTCAAGGCCAAGGACAGCGGCAACACGATCCTCCAGAAGTCGTTCCCGGGCGGGATGCTCACCCTGACCGGCTCCAACAGTGCCTCGGCTCTGGCCTCCACGCCTGCCCGCTATATCATCGGCGACGAGCGCGACCGCTGGGCGACCAGCGCCGGCACCGAGGGCGACCCGTGGGCGCTGGCCGAAGCACGTCAGGCCACATTCTACAACGCCAAGGCGGTCGAGGTCTCCACCCCGACCATCAAGGGCAACAGCAACATCGAAACGAGTTTTTACCAAGGCACGCAGGAACGCTGGTGCCACCGCTGCCCCGAGTGTGGGGAGTACAGCGAGATCGTGTTCGACAATATCCACTTCGACCCGGAGGCCAAGAGGATCCGCGGGAAAAAGTCGTGGAGCCTCAAGAGCGGCGTCTCGTGGAGCTGCCCGGCCTGCGGCTGCCTAATCCCCGAGGACGTCATGCGAAAGCAGCCGGCCAAGTGGATCGCCGACAACCCGGACGCCTACAAGAAGGGCGTCCGTTCTTTTTGGCTCAATGCCTTCTCGAGCCCGTGGACTCCGTGGGAGAAAATCGTCCTCAAGTTCCTCGACGCCAAGGATGACCCGCAGCGCCTCAAGGTCGTCTACAACACCCTGCTCGGCCAACTGTGGGAAGATCGCGGCGACCTCGAGGACGAGGACACCATGCTCGCCCGCCGTGAGGACTACGGCACCCGCCCGGACGGCACCCCTGTGGAGCTGCCTGACGGCGTGCTCGTGCTGACCTGCGGCGTCGACACTCAGGACAACCGCCTCGAATACGAGGTAGTCGGCCACGGGAAGTACGGCGAGACGTGGGGCGTCGTCAAGGGCTACATCATGGGCCGGCCAGACACCCCGGAGGTCTGGCAGCGACTCGACGACGTGGTCGACCACGTCTACAAGTTCAAAAACGGCCGCGGCCTGAAGATCTCCATCACCTGCGTCGACTCCGGCGGCCACTTCACCCAAGAGGTCTATGAGGCGTGCCGGGCCCGCGCCGGCAAGCGCGTCTTTGCCATCAAGGGCAAGGGCGGCGACGGCATCCCCTTCGTCTCGCCCCCGAGCAAGGTGCCGATCCGCGACAACAAGCGGATCACCTGCTGGCTCTACACCATCGGCGTCGACGCCGGCAAGGCGACGATCATGGCTAATCTGAAGGTGCAGGAGCCCGGGCCAAAATACTGCCATTTCAACCGGCACCCCGACGCCGGCTATGACCTCAATTTCTTCAACGGGCTCCTCTCCGAGAAGCTGGTGCTCACGCACACGCGCCGCGGCGACCGCTGGGCGTGGGAGAAACTGCCCGGGCACAACCGCAACGAGGCCCTCGACTGCCGCGACTACGCCAACGCCGGCCTCAAGATCATCAACCCCGACATGGACGCCATCGAGCGCCGCCTGCAAGGGCTGGAGGAAAAACCGAAGGCCCCGCAGCAGCGACGGCAGCGGCAACGGCACAACCGGGCCGACGCCTTCGACGACTGGTAAGGAGGACACACCACAATGAGAAAGACCCGCGAACAAATCGAGTACCAGCTCTCCATCAAGAGGAACCGGCTGGATCTCTACCTGAAGCGAGAGGCCGAGATGCTGGACGGAGGCGTCCAGAGCTACGGCATCGGCTCGCGCAATCTGGCCCGCTACAACACCGACCTTGGATCCATCCGGGCCGCCATCAAACAGCTCGAGGCAGACATCGAAGCCCTCGAGGCCGCACTGAACGGCGAGAAGCCGCGAAAAGCTGTGGGAGTAGTGCCCCGAGACTGGTGAAAGAAGCCCCAAAAGGGGCTTTTTTCATAGGCCGACGCCGGGAGTTTTCGCTCCTTTTCTCCCGGCTCGGCCATCTTCACCATGAAGGAGGTGAGCACCATCAGCAAAAGAAAAAGCAGAAGCCGCCCGCAGAACAGGCGGCAGCAGCCGCGCCCTGTGAATAAGGGCTACGGCGACGCCGGCGCGAGCTGGCACAAGAAGGCGACCAAGGGCTTCAGAGCTATGAGCGGCAGCCCGAAGGAGGACATCGACGCCAACAACTACACCCTGCGGCAGCGTGCCCGGATGCTTTACATGGCGGCCCCGATCGCCACCTCTGCCATCCGCACCAACCGCACCAACGTCGTCGGCATCGGCCTCCAGCTCAAGAGTCGGATTGACCGCGAGGCGCTCGGCATGACGCAGGAGGCCGCCGACGCATGGCAGGCTCAGGCCGAGCGTGAGTTCGCTCTCTGGTCTGAGAACAAAAGGGCGTGCGACGCCACCGGCGTCAACAACTTCGCAGCCATGCAGCAGCTCGCACTCTCCTCGTGGCTGGTCAGCGGCGACGTGTTCGCCGTCGTGAAGCAGTACGAGCCGACGCTGCTCACGCCCTACTCGCTACGCCTGCACCTGATCGAGGCCGACCGAGTCGCCACGCCAACGACCTCCGGCATCATCACCCCGATGCTGCTGACCACCGGCAAGGCGGCCAACGGCAACACCATCTACGACGGCGTCGAGGTGAACGGCGACGGCCAGATCGAGGCGTACCACATCCGCAGCACCTACCCCTTCGAGCTCGGCAGCACGACGACAACGTGGGCCCGTGTTCAGGCATACGGCGAGCGGACTGGCCTGCCGAACATCCTTCACGTCATGGAGAGCGAGCGCCCGGATCAATACCGCGGCGTCAGCTATCTCGCGCAGGTCATCGAGCCCCTGCTCCAGCTTCGCCGCTACACCGAGAGCGAGCTGACTGCGGCGGTCGTCGAGTCGTTTTTCACGGCCTTCATCAAGACCGAGGCAGGCGCCGGCGACAACCCGTTCAACGAGGTCGGGAGCAGCCTGCCGGAGGTGAGCCGAGATCCTAACGAGTACGAGATGGGCCCCGGCCAGATCAACATCATGGAGCCCGGCGAGGACGTGACCTTTGCAGACCCCAAGCGGCCGGCCAGTGGCTTCAACACATTCCTGCGCGCCATCTGCGAACAGGTAGGCGCGGCGCTCGAGATCCCGGCCGACCTTCTGCTCAAGAGCTTCAACAGCTCGTACAGCGCCAGCCGCGCCGCCCTGATGGAGGCGTGGAAGGCGTTCCGCATGAGGCGCAAGTGGTTTGTCGATGACTTCTGCACGCCGGTATATGAGATCTGGCTCTCTGAAGCCGTCGCCCGCGGCCGCATCAGCGCCCCGGGCTTCTTCGCAGATCCGGCGATCCGCGCCGCATACCTCGGTGCCGAGTGGATCGGCCCCTCTCAGGGACAGCTCGACCCGACGAAGGAGATCACGGCCGAGATCCTCGCCATCGGCGAAGGCATCACGACCAGAGAACAGGCGACCATCCGACTCAACGGCGGTCAGTGGGACGCCAACGTCGACCAGCTCGCTCGGGAAAACGAGAAACTGCGCGCAGCGCAGGGGCAGGTCGACCAGAGCACAGCGGCCAGCGGCACGATCTCCGCAGCTCTGCGGGAGGCGATCGTCGCCGAGGCCATCAAAAGCATCAAGGAAGGAGACAAGCATGAGAACGCATAACACTCCCCGGCTCTGCGCCGGGCCTCAGACTGCGGGCACGCCGATCAAGTTCTGGAACGTCGCCAGCATCGGCGACGACGAGGGCGAGATCACCCTCTACGGCGACGTCGTGAGCCGTCAGCCTGTGGACTGGTGGACGGGCGAGCCCGAGCCCGGCCTCTACATCGCGCCCGAGAGCTTCATGGAGGATCTCGCGGCCGTCAAGGGCAAGAGCAACATCACCATCAAGATCAATAGCTGCGGCGGCGACCTCTACACCGGCATCGCCATCCACAACGCCATCAAGGGCCTGACCGGCCACAAGGTCGTCGTCGTGGAAGGCATCGCGGCCAGCGCGGCCAGTGTCATCGCCTGCGCAGGTGACGAGGTGCAGGTCTATCCCGGCAGCATGGTGATGATCCACGGCGTCGCCGGGCTGCTCTACGACTACTACACCCTCGCAGACCTGAAGAAGCTCCAGAAGGACTTCGACGCGAGCGAGCGGGCCATCGCGGAGATCTACCACGCCAAGACCGGCCTCGAGGTCGACCAGCTCCGCAGCATGATGACCCGCGAGACGTGGATGGTCGGGCAGGAGGCCATTGACAACGGCTTTGCCGACACCCTGCTCACAGACGAAGGCCCCGACGTCACCCTGAGCGCCGACAAGAAGGTGCTCCTCGTCGCCGGCATCCGGCACGACGTCAAGGGCTTCAGACACATCCCGGGGACGATCCCCATCGACAACAGCATCCACGCCGCCCCTGCGGCTGGAAATAAACACGCGGCCGCCAAGAACGACGGCCCCAAGAAGGAGGACAACAAGACCATGACCCTCGAAGAAATGAGAGCACAGCACCCCGACGTCGTGGCTCAGATCGAGCAGCAGGCGGCCGAAACTGCCAGAACGCAGGAACGCGCCCGCATCGAGGCCATCGACAGCATCGCCGCAAGTGTGGGCGACGCGCAGCTCGTCAGGGACGCCAAGTACGGCGAGACCCCCTGCACCGCTGAGCAGCTCGCGCTCAAGGCTATGCAGAAGCAGGCGGCCCTCGGTGCCAAGCACCTGAAGGACGCCAAGGCTGACAACGACGAGTCCGGCGCTGCCGGCGTCGGCGCTGCCCCTAACGGCGGCGAGGAAGGCAGCGAAAACGACGACAAGGCAAAGGTGGACGCCATCGTCGGCCTCTACAACTCCACCAAGTCTCAGAACGGAGGTAAGAAGTAATGAGCAAGAGACTGGACGAAAACCTCGGCAGCGTCGGCTATGACGGCCTGATCGTTGCCAACGAGCCCGTCGCTGACGTGTTCACCGTGACCATTCGCAAGGAGGCCACCGCCGCAGCCACCTATAAGCGCGGCACCGTGCTGGCCCTGTCTGCCGGCACCGCCGGCGACGGCAAGCTGGTGATCCTCGGCTCCACCGCGACCACCAACGAAACCCTGACCGCCAACTGCATCCTCGCCGAGGACGTGGAAGTCGGCACCACCGCGGACGCGACCGTGCTGGCCTACCGCACCGGCCACTTCGCCCGCAACAAGCTGGCTGTCGCAAGCGGCTACACCCTGAAGGCGACCGACGAGGAGGAGCTGCGCAAGGCCGGCATCCTGCTCTCCGACGCCATCGAATACTAAGAGAAGGAGGACAACAAAATGCCTTTTAACTTCTACGACACCCACACGCTGCTCATGGCCGTGCAGCAGCTCACCCCTGCTGCGACCTTCCTGCGTGACCGCTACTTCCCCACCAACGACGCGAGCGACATCTTCGCCACCGACGACGTGCTCGTCGAGTTCCGTGACGGCAGCAAGAAGCTGGCGCCCTTCGTGGCCCCTCGCAAGGGCGGCGTCACCGTCCTGCGCGCCGGCTACAATATGGAACGCTACACCCCGCCCTTCGTGGCTCCCCGTCGCGTCCTGACCCTCGACGAGCTGCGCAAGCGCGGCTTCGGCGAGGCTCTCTACTCTCAGCTCACCCCTGAGCAGCGCCAGCAGACCCTCATCCTGCGCGACGCTGACGAGCTGGGCGAGCTCATCACCAACCGCGAAGAAGCGATGGCCGCCGAGACCATGCTGACCAATGGCTGCGTGATGAAGCACATCGCCGACGACGTCGACAAGGCCGACGAGATGGAGATCCGTTTCTACTCCGAGGCCAGCAACCCCGCAACCTACACCCCGACGGCCAAGTGGGACGCCACCGGCGGCAAGATCCTGAAGGATCTGGAGGCCATGATCCGTATGCTGACCAAGCGCGGCCTCCGCGCTTCTGATCTGGTCTGCTCCCCGGACGTGGCTGACACCATCATCAACGACGCGGCCGTGCAGAAGCTCCTCGACAACCGCCGCATCGAGATCGGCAACGTGGAGCCTGAGCTGCTGCCTGACGGCGCTGCCATCGTGGCCCGCCTGAACGTCCTCGGCCGCATCATCAGCGTCATCTCCTACGACCTGACCTACACCGACGACGAGGGCAACGACAAGCTCTACATCCCGTCCGGCAAGTGCGTCCTCACCGCTCCCGGCGCTGGCCGCACCGCCTACGGCGCCGTCTCTCAGGTCGAGCAGAGCGACGGCGAGTTCCACACCTACGCCGGCCGCCGCGTGCCGAAGTATGTGAGCAGCGCCGAAGGCAACAGCCGCACGCTGACCATCTCCAGCCGCCCGCTGATGATCCCCAACAACAAGAACCCGTTCATCGTTGCGGACGTCCTGACGGACTGAGCGCAGCAGAAAGGAGCAGAGCATGATCCAGATCATCAAGGGCACCTTCGGCTACTATAACGGCCGCAAGGTGATCCCCATCACTGAAGCAGACGGCCCTCAGAAGTTCGACGACGAGCTGGAGGCCCGTCTGGTGAAGGAAGGCGTCGCCAAGTACATCGGCGAGCTGGGCGAGACTGCCGAGCAGCCCGCACCCGCTCCCGGCGACGACGCCGACGAGCCTGCCAGCACCAACACCGCGGCCGACGAGGCCCCTGAGTACAACGAGGACATGAAGCTCGACGAGCTGAAGGAAGTGGCCACGCGCTATGGCGTGGACGCCTCTGCTATGCGCAAGAAGGCCGACGTCATCGCTGCCATCGAGGCCACCAAGGCCGAGCAGCCTGATGACGGTGCCGACGACGAGGAGCCCCCTCAGATCGGCGCCGCCGATCCCGTCTGATGGCCTTCAGCTTCAAGGCGATGGTCGAGGCTGACCGTCGGCGCACGTTTCTCAATCTCGACGAGTTCGGTGAGAAGCACACCGTCGAAGGCAGGGCCATCGCCGCCGTGCTGGACGACAACGCCCTGAAAGAACGCCAAGGGGGGCAAGAGCTGAGCGTCGCGGAGTCCTCTCTGCTGCTTTACGCGGCGGTCGAGGATCTGCCCGCTCGGCGCCCGGCGGGCGAAGGGCTCAACGTCGACGGCCGCGAGTACATCGTCAACGACTGGAGCGAGGACATGGGGATCGCCACCGTGGCCCTCGGCCAGACTGTCACCATGTAGGAGGTGCCCCATGTCCATCGTCAACAGCATCGAAACCGTCCGGGACTGGCTGACCGCCGAGGTCTGCCCTCTGGTCAAGCTGAAGCTCCCCGACGACAACGCAACGGACGCCTCCTACCCATACAAGCTGGTAAACCCGGCCGCGTTCTCGCTTTTCGTACCATCGAAGGACAGGACGCCCCCGAACATCGCCGCGCCGATCCCGTCGGTCTGCGTGCAGATCGTTCAGGGCGACGACAACCTGCTCCAGAGTGCCCGAGACATCAAGATCCGGCTCTGCTTCTCAGCGTGGGATCCCGGCTACCACGGGCCCGACATCTTCAAGCCGAAGGGCGACGGCAGCGGCACCTACATCCAGCAATACAACGAGGCGGCGGCCTCCTACTTCGTGAAGAACGGAGAGGGCTGGCGTGACGCATGGAATTTTGTGGACACAGCCCTCCGGCTGATTGAAAATGCCGAGTACCTCGGCGACCTCCGCGTCATCAAGGAGAAGGGCATCACCTTCGGCCCCGTCGCGGAGCAAGACGCCGTCCCCGACTTCTACCCGTACTGGTTTGCATGGGCTGAGTTCTCCGTCGAGGAGACCCTGACCCGCAACCCGAAAAGCTACCAACACCTGCTTTAAGGGCAGCCGCTCGGCTGCTCTAATTTCATGCAAAGGAGGATAAGCAGATGGCAAACGAATACCTCTACGGCGCCTACGGCCACATCGGCGAGACCGTGGCACAGAGCGCCGTGCAGGCGGGCACCACGCCGGTCTATATCGGCACGGCACCCGTCAACCTCGTGCGCGACTTCGGCAAGGCCGGCATCATCAACGCGCCGATCAAGATCACCAGTCTGGTCGACGCGCAGAAGAAGATCGGCTACTCGTCCGACTGGGGCACCTTTACCCTGTGCGAGGCCGTGTACGCGCATTTCAACAACACCCTCGGGAACATCGGCCCGATCTACGTCATCAATGTGCTCGACCCCTCCGCGGGCAAGCACCGCAAGGAGACGGCCACCACCAAGACCCTCACCTTCACCGGCGGCCGCGCCGAGTTCGCCAGCGACAAGATCATCCTCGACACCCTGACCATCGCAAAGAATGACAGCGGCAACTACGTCGAGGGCACCGACTACGCTGTGGACTATAACTTCACCAAGGGCACGGTCATCATCACCAGCCTGAAGGACGACGCGCAGCTCGCCGGCAGCCTGACGGCCAGCTTCAGCGAGGTGGACGACTCTGAGATCGCAGACAGCGACATCATCGGCGGCGTCACCTCCTCCGGCGAGTACAGCGGCCTGAGCGCGATCGCGCTGCTCTATCCCGAGCAGTTCGCGGTCTGCAATCTGATCGCGGCCCCCGGCTGGAGTCACAGCCCTGCCGTCTACAACGCCATGCTGACGGCCTGCAAGAAGATCAACGGCCACTGGGACGCCTTCGTCGTGGCCGACCTGCCCCTCGTGGACAGCACCGCGCAGGCGGTCGACACGATCACCAAGGCGATCGCATGGAAGAAGGCCAACGCCTTCACCGGCGAGCGTTCTAAGGTCTACTGGCCGCAGGCTGTGGACAACCTCGGCAACGTGTTCCACCTGAGCACGCTGGCCGTGGTCGAGCTCATGCGCGCCGACTTCAGCCACAACAGCGTCCCGATGGAGACCTGCGGCAACAAGGCGATCCCCGTCATCAAGCAGTATTTCGGCGCCAACGCGAAAAACCGCGGCTTCGACCAGCAGAGCGGCAAGGAGCTGACGCAGAACGGCATCAGCACCGCCGTGGCATGGGGCGGCGAATGGGTACTGTGGGGCGACCACACGGCTGCCTACACCTACGGCGCAGACGTGGATCCCCGCGCGATCTTCGACGTCTCCATGCGGATGCTCATGCACATCACCAACGACTTCCAGCGCGAGTGGAGCCCGGAGATCGACGAGCCCATGACCCGCGCACTGAAGGATCGCATCATCAACCGCGAGCAGGAGAAGCTCGACGGCTATGTCAGCATGGGCGCGCTGCTCGGATCCCCTGTGATCCTGTTCCTCGAGAGCGAGAACAGCACCACCGACGTGATGAATGGCGACTTCCGCTGGGACATCGCCGTCACCCCGACCCCGCCCCTCAAGTCTGCGAGCGTCTACGTCGCCTACACCGACGCGGGCTTCTCCGTCTACTACGAAGGAGGTGACGAGTAATGGCAAACCTGTGGCTCGACCTGAAGGGCCCCATCCTCGCCGATACCGTCTATGTGGACGGCGTTCTCGCCGCCAAGGACGTGACCATCGCCCTGCCCCCCGTCAACCTTGTGACGGCTGACTTCAAGGCGATGGGAACCTACACGGCGCCGCTGCCCGGCCAGATCGAGGCGATGGAGGCATCCATCACCAAGATCGGCATTGACCTCGGCCTGCGCAGCCTCGTCAAGCTGACGAGCAAGACCATCGAGATCCGCTGGGCGCAGGACGTCAAGCTCTCCGACGGCTCCACCAAGACCGAAGGCTGCAAGGCGTTCCTCCGCTGCGTCTCCAAGGGCATCCCCGGCCTGAACGTGGATCCAGGCAACGCCAGCGAGAACGAGATCGCGCTGGCCGTCAGCCGCTACCAGCTTTTCGTCGCTGGCAACGAATACTGGCTGATCGACCAGCTCAACACCATCATGCGCGTCGGCGGCGTCGACTACGCCAAGGACATCCGCAGCGTCCTGTAACAAGAAGGGCGTCGCCTCCGGGCGGCGCCCTCTATTTATCGAAAGGAGACACACATGGAAAAGCTGACACTCCAGAACCCCATCACCATCAACGGCAAAAAGGTCAAGACTCTGACCTATGACACCGACGCGATCACCGTGGGAATGTTTGCCGATGCTGAGGCCCGCAAGCTCCGCGCGACCTCCAACAAGGGCGGCGGCAGCGCCGGCGCCTGCGAGCTCGACTACTCCCTGCACGCCTATCTCGCCATGATGGCGATCGTCGCCGTCAACAGCGACATCGACGTCAGCGACCTCGAGCGCATCAGCGGCCCCGACGTCATGGAGCTTATGAGGATCGGCCGAAATTTTACTACGGCGAGGTCGGCGGCACAATCCGAGGAAAGCGGCTCGGAGAGCTCGTCCGAGACTACTCTCGAGCCTTCCACACCTCAGTCGGCGAGCTCCGACGGGAACGCCTGACCGACTTCCTGATGGAATACTACGAGGCAGCCGAGGAGGCCAAGCGGCAACGCGACAAGGCCGCCTCAATGCCCCGGAATAACTTCAGGAAATACAGAAGGAGGTGACACTGATGGCAGGCAAAAACAAGATCATGCAGGCCGTCGTCAGCTTCGCCGGCACCATCGACCCCTCCCTCGGGAAGGCGATGGACAACGTCGTGGGACACCTCGACAAAGTAAACTGGAAGGCCGTTGCCGTCGGTGCTGCCGTGGGCGGCATCGCTGTGGCGACGGGCAAGGCAGTCGTCGAGGCCGGGAAGTATCTGGCAGAGCTGGGCGACGACTACAACAAAGCCATGAACCAGCTCTCTGCATCTACCGGCGCCACCGGCGACGAGCTGGACGCGCTGGGCGAGAGTGTAAAAAACATCTACGCGCAGAACCTCGGCGAGGACTTCAACGACGTGGCCGAAGGGCTGGCCGCTACGCGGAAAGCGAGCGATCTGGCCGGTGAAGCACTGGAGCAGGCCACCGCGGCCGGCTTCGTGCTGCGTGACACCTTCGACTACGACATCAGTGAAAGCGCCAGAGCCGCCTCGGCTCTGATGAAAAACTTCAACATCAGCGCCGAAGAAGCCTACGGCCTAATCGCCACCGGCGCACAGAACGGCGCAGACAAAAACGGCGACCTGCTCGACACCCTGAACGAATACTCGGCGCAGTTTGCGGCCCTCGGCCTGAGCGCCGACCAGTTCATGGGCTCCCTCGTGGAAGGCGCTGACGCCGGCCTGTTCAGCATCGACAAAGTGGCCGACGCCGTCAAGGAGTTCAACATCAGAGCGAAAGACGGCAGCGACAGCAGCGCCGAAGCCTTCAAGGGCCTCGGCCTCAACTCCGACAAAATGTTCGCGGCCTTTGCAGCCGGCGGCGAGACCGCGCAGGCTGCATTTTTCGACACCGTCGAGGCCCTGAACAAGCTCGAGGATCCTCTCAAGCGCAACGAGATCGGCGTCGCACTGTTTGGCTCGCAGTTCGAGGATCTGGAGGCGGGCATCCTGCCCGTGCTCGGGGACATCGAGACCGCAGCCTATGACGGCGCCGCCGCGCTCCAGCAGATCAACGACGTCAAGTACAACGACCTCGGCTCTGCCTTCGAGGCGGTCAAGAGGTCGGCCGAAGTGGCCCTACTGCCTATGGCGTCGATGATCGCCAACACGCTGACATCGCTGGCCCCAATCCTGACCGACACCTTCGAGGAAATCAGCCCGGTCATCACCGACACGCTCAACGCTTGTATGCCGTTTGTGCAGGACTTCCTCGTCGGCATGGGCGACACCCTGAAGAAGGTCATGCCGATGGTCACGGAGCTGGCTGCGGGCATCCTGCCACTACTGGCTCAGCTCGTGGGCTCGTTCCTACCGCCTCTGCTCGACCTCGCACAGCAGCTACTCCCGCCGCTCATGCAGATCGTTCAGGCTATTCTACCGCCGATCGCCAGCATCCTTGCCACCGTGCTCCCGATGCTGACGCAGATCATCTCGACCGTGCTGCCTGTGCTGGCGAACCTGATCGCCGCGCTGCTGCCGGTCATCACCCCGCTGCTGGAGGTGGCCCTGCAAATCGTCAACAGCGTCATCATGCCGCTGCTGCCTCCGCTGATGCAACTGATCGAGGCCCTGCTGCCCCCGGTCGTGAGCCTGCTCAATGCGATCATGCCGCTCCTCTCGCCCCTGCTGGCTATTCTGGAGCCCATCGCAAGCGTGCTCGGCACGATCGTCGGCTGGGTATCGAAGATTGTCAGCTTCGGCTCCGGCGTCATCAGCAAGATCGCGGGCCTGTTTGGAGGTGGAGGCGGCGGCAGCGCCGGCGTCTCCGGCTATGCGACCGGCGGCTTCACGAGTGGCCCGTCCATCGCGGGCGAGGATCCGCGCTATCCGACCGAGGCGGTCATCAGCTTCAACCCTGCGTACCGCTCGCAAAACCTGTCCTACTGGGCCGAGGCTGGCCGGATGCTGGGCGCATCCAGCGAGGCCGACTACGAGCCCATCAGCAGCGGATCGGGCACGGCTGTGGTCTATGACCTGAGCGGCCTGTCCTTCTCGCCTCAGATCAAGGTCGAGGGCGACACCGACGAGGACGCCCTGATCCGAAAGCTCCGCGACCTCGAGCCGGAGTTCATCGACTTCATCCTCGAGGCACTCAGCAGAAGGGAGGGCGGCGCCTATGTCACAGCAGACAGTCGGCTTTATTGATTATGTGGCGCAGGGCGGCGACACCTTCGACAGCATCGCACTCGTCGCCTATAACGAGGAGCGCATGGCGAGCACCATCATCGAGGCCAACCCCGACCTCAGCGACGTGCTGATCTTCGAGGGCGGCGAGGCTGTGCGGATCCCGATCGTCGAGACTGTGGAGACGCCGGAGACCCTGCCGCCGTGGAGGAGGTGACGCCGTGAAGATCCTATACGAAGGCGCCGACATCTACCCGGACGTCAGCGTCCACCGCTGCTATCACGATATGTACGCCGAAAAGCAGAGCGACGAGCTGCTGCTCAAGCTCAACGACACCCGCGAGCTGTGGGACTCGTGGAACCCCAAGAAGGGCGACACCATTGCCATCGAGGACGGCGCTGCCAAGACGGGCAAAATGTTCGTCGAGAGCGTCGTCCCCGAGTCCGGCATCATCACCCTGCGGGCCTATTCCGTCCCGCAGTCTGCGAAGGATAAGCGGAGCAAATCGTGGGAAAAGGTCAAGTTCCTGCAACTGGCACAGGAGATCGCCGGCCGCCACGGCCTGACGCTCGAGACCTACGGGATCACAGACCAGACCTACGACTACGTCGAGCAGAACAACCTCGCAGACTTCGCATTTTTTCAAAACCGCTGCACCCTCGAGGGCGCGGCGTTTCTGGTGTATGACGGCAAGCTGGTCGTCTACGACGAGGCGTACATGGAAAGCCAGCAGCCCGTCGACACCATCACCATCACCCCGGCCAATGACTTCGAGTACCGCGACGAGGGCACCAACGCCTACGGCTCGGCCGAAGCCGTCAACGGCGGCCTGACCGGCACCTTCGCAGCCCCGAACGGCGGCGACAAGGTGCTGCGCAGGATCCTACCCTTCCGCATGACTGACCAGAGCGAGGCCGACCGCTTCGCCAAGGGCCTCCTCCGGGACGCCAACAAAAACGCGACCGTCGGCACCCTCTGGACGGGCTCGCTGCTGCGAGACTATGCGGCGGGCTCTGTGGTCACGCTGGCGACCGAGGGCGTTAAGTCGTGGGACGGCACGGCCTTCATCAGCCGGATCCGGCACGACTACGTCAAGACGCGGAGCAAGCTATACCTCCGCAAGCCACTGGAGGGATATTGATGAACAGCAACAACCAAATGATCCAGAAGGGCAAGATCTCCAGCGTGGAGGGAAAGGCCGACAGGAACGGCGACAAAACCACGGCCAGAGTGCTCCCGAGCACCGCCGACAGCATGGTCACACGGCCGCTGACGATCCCGTGGTATCTGCGCGGAGAGATGGGAAACCTGACCCCCGGCACGGAAGTCGCCTATGCTATGTTCGAGGACGGCACCGGCATCATCCTCTCCCGCATGGACGGAGAGTGGGACGGTATCGTCCCGGGCGACATCACTGTCAAGAAGGGCACGCTCACGATGCAGGACAAGGGCATCAGCGTCCCGTCGGCAGACGTGACCGCCACGGGCATCAGCCTGACCGGCCACACCCACACCGACAGCATGGGAGGCGGCACTTCTGGCCCGCAGTAAGGAGGGATAGACATGGCCGTCATGGCATCATGGAACGGCAAGACGTGGGGCGTCTCCAGCCAGAGGATCGCCGCCCTGAATGGCGTCTCCTCCAGCGTCGAGCTCGACACAGAAAACAGCGACGACAAGGCCGGATCCCCGGCCACCAAGACCAAGGCGCTCAAGCTGCAAAGCATGAGCTTCGACTTCGATCTGGCGTCTGCCGTGGGCGGCGACGCCCGGGGAGAGTTCGAGTCGTGGACGTCGCTGGTCGGGCAGTACGCCCCCTTCTATCTGGCCGGCCGGCGCTTCGGCCCGGCCAATCTTCAGCTCACCGGCGTCAGCCTCTCAGGCACCACACTCGACAACCTCGGCCGGATCCTGAAGGGCAAGATCACGATCAACCTGACGGAATACGCCGAGGAGGCCAGCAGCAAGAAGGCCAGTGCAGGCGGCTCGAGCAAGAGTTCGTCCGCGGCCGGCGTCTCGTCCTCTGGCGGCGTCGGCCGGCGTCTGAGCGCCGTCACCGTCGGAGCATCCAGCAGCGACAAGGCTGCGAAGAAACCCAACAATGCACAGCTCAAGTAAAGCGAGGTGATCCCATGAAAGCATCCGGCAACGGAGCACCCGAGATCTGTGTGCAGAACCTCCTCAAGACCATCCGCGGGGAGGTGCCCTATGAGCGCATCAAAGGGATCGACCGCACGCTGATCGACAAGCCGAGCGAAACCGCTGCGACCGATCTGGCCGCCGACGTGGAGTTCCTCGTGGAAACCTACGAGCCCCGCGTGCAGCTCAGTGACTCCGACCTGAAGGCTCTGACCGCTCAGGCCGGCGACTTCGAGCTGCGGGCCAGCATCGACAACATCACATGAAGGAGGTGAACAGCGTGAGCGACGCGACAAACACCTACGGCGAGGACATCAAACTCACCACGACAGACGCGAGCACCCTATACAAGACCATCATCACCGAGCTCGAAAAGGGCGCCGGCGAGCCGCTCTACCCGGGCGACGAGCGCCGGATCTTCGGCGAGGCTCTCGTGCCTGTGTTCGTTGCCCTCTACAACAGCCTCAACGACGTCGGCCGGCAGACGCTCCTCCGCTATGCGAGGGGCGAGGTGCTGGACGCCATCGGCGAGCGGCAGGACGTGAAACGACTGGAAGGCACACCGGCCAAGACGACCATGCGCTTCTCTGTCTCCACGCCGCAGGAGAGAAACATCATCATTCCGAAGTGGACGAAGGTGACGCCGGACAGCGAAAACTATTTTGCGACCGACGAGATCGCTGTGCTGCAAGCTGGCGCCTACTCTGTGGAGGTGCCTACCTCGGCCGTGAGCAACGGCACGAAGTTCAACGGCTACGCAGCCGGCACGATCGCCACCCTCGTCGACCTGATCCCCTACATCGAGTCCGTCACCAATCTGACCGAAACGGCCGGAGGCGATGACGGCGAGCCCTACACCACCGAGGGCGACAACCGCCTCCGCGAGCGGATCCGTCTGGCGCCCGCCAAGAGATCCACCGCGGGCCCTGAACAGGCTTACATCTACTGGGTAATGACGGCCGACAGCTCCATCGTGGACGCAAAGGCCGTCAGCGAGAAGGAAACCGTCAGTGAGACCCTCACGGTCTACGACGGCAAAGCCTTCAAGGGCGGCGGCACACTTCTGACCGACAGCCTCGTCGTGAAGGCCCACGGGCAAAGCACGGCGGCGGCCAAGGACACGGACTACACCGTCGACTACACCGACGGCCTGCTAACCATTACGCTCAAGGGCAGCCTCTCGGCCGCCGAGAGCATCGACATCATCATCACCCGCACGCTGGAGGGCTGCGTCAAGATCGTGCCCCTGCTGGAAGGCGGCGGGATCCCCGACGCTGCCATGCTGGCGAAGGTGCTGGACGTGGTCAACGCCAAGGACATCCGGCCGCTCACTGACAAGGTGAGCGCCGTGCCCCCGGAGGTCGAGACCTACGACATCGAGATCGTGTACTACACCACGCCGGAGAGCGAGGCCGAGGTGATCGCCAACGTCGAAGGCACCGGCGGCGCGATCGACCGCTACAACGAGTGGCAAGTCGCAGCCCTCGGCCGGGACATCAACCCCGACCAGCTCCGCAAGCGGATCCTCTCGCCTTCGTGGGGCGAGAACCTGACCGGCGCCTTCCGCGTGGACGTCGTCAAGCCGACCTACAAGGCCCTCGACGACACGCAAGTCGCCAAATTCAGCGGCCACCTGACTGTCAGCCACAAGGTCGAGAGCGAGGTGGTGTAAATGCGGCTCAATGAGACCGAGATGGTCAAACTGCTGCCTGCGTGGATGCAGGAGGATGGCAGCGACAAGGGCATCGCCACCGGCTGCGACATTATCAGCCGCGACGCCTATGCACGCCTGAAGCTCCTGAGCAGGTGGGACAAGATCGACCAACTCAGCGACGCAGAGCTCGACGAAATGGCGTGGGAGCTGAACATCCAGTGGTATGACAGCACCGCGCCCATCGCAGCCAAGCGGGCCGTCATCCGCAACAGCGACCGCGTCTACGCGAAACTCGGCACCCCCTACGCCGTGGAGCAGATCGTGGCCGACTACTTCGGCACCGGCGAGGTCAGGGAGTGGTATCAGTACGGCGGGCAGCCGCATCACTTCAAGATGCTGAGCGACAACCCGAGCCTCGTCAACAGCAACCTCGACCTGTTCCTGAAGCTGCTGCGGACGGTCAAGCGCCGCAGCTCGTGGCTCGACGCGATCCTGATCTGCCTGACCGGCGAAATGTTCCTCTATTCCGGCATGGCCGTCAGGGATCACACCCAAGAGGTGCACGTCATGGGCAGCGACGAGATCCACATCTACCACGCGGCCGTCGTCCACGACAACAACCGCGAGACCGTCAGCATCGGCACCGACGCGGCGGTCATCTCAGACTAAGGAAAGGAGATAGACATGGCTGCATTTATCAACAACGACATCACCACCGCCGGCCTGATCGTTCTGGCGAAGGGCGTGGCCGGCCAGAAGATCAACTACACCAAGATCGTCCTCGGCGATGGCTACCTCGAGGAGGGCCAGACGCCCCGCACCCTCACCGGCGTGGTCAGTCCGAAGGCGACCGTCGACATCACGAAGCTGAAGATCAACGGCGACGGCACCGTGGCCGTCGGCGGCATCTTCACCAACGGCGACGAGACCGAGGGCTTCTACTACCGCGAGCTCGGCCTTTATGCCGAAGATCCCGATCCCGAGGTCGGCGAGGTGCTGTACTGCTACGGCAACTGTGGCGATCTTGCCGAGTGGATCCCGCCCTCCGGCGGCGCCACTATCGTCGAGAAAACCATCGACATCGTCACCGCGATCGGCACGGCCACCAACGTGACCGCCTACATCCCCGCCGACGCCTACGCCACCAAAGAGGACTACGAGACCTATAAGGCCATCGCCCTCGGCGCGCAGGCTACGGCCGAGGAGGCTCTGGCGCTCGCCCGGCAGGCCATCACAATCGCGCAGGCTGCCGAGGCATCGGTCAACGACCTGAGCAACGCGGTCGGCCAGAACACCAGCAAGATCGCAACGCTGTGGGACGCCGTTTTCAGCGAGATCACGACCAACCCCTTCCAGATCACGTTTGCAGACCTGACGGGCATCACCCTGACGGCCGGCATCTGGAACAGCGGACTCCAGCGCCTCGAGTGCTAAACTACCGGCCAAAGGCCAGAAAGGAGGCCGCCCATGTATAGAGGCACCACACCAACCATCACCATCAACTGTGACATCGACGTCAGCGAGTTCGTGACCATGTGGGTAACATTCCGCACGCAGCAGCTCGCCACCTATGCCCCGCCGAAGCAGGTGGAAGTCACCAAGCACCTCGGGGACGAGGGCGTCGACGTGACCGACAAGGTCGTCACCGTCAGCCTGACGCAAGCCGACACGCTGCTGCTCGGCTCTCTGTCTCCAGACGAGGATCAACAGGTGGAGGTGCAGATCCGCGGCAGGACGGAGGACGGGCGCGCGTTTGCGAGCAACATTATGGCCGCCCCGCTCAGCCGGATCCTGAAGGACGGCGTCATCTAAGTGAGCGTCGACTTCAATGCCTCGTTCTCTGGCAGCGCGGAGACCTTCGGGGCGAAGATGACCGAGACGCCTGCCTCCATGACCGCCTCCATGAAGGAGACGGGCGGCGGCAGCGCCTCAAACTACGAAGCCCTGCGCAACAAGCCCAAGATCAACGGGCACGAGCTGATCGGCGACATGACACCGGCACAGCTCGGCATCACGGACGACAGGCACCACACCCACAAGCAGGCGCAGGCAGCAAAGGTGTGGACAGTCGCCCACAACCTCGGAAAGCGGCCCGCCGTCACGGTCGTCGACAGCGCCGGCACTGTGGTCATCGGGGAGGTCGACTACCTCGACGACAACACCGTGCGCCTGACCTTCTGCGCAGCCTTTTCCGGGACTGCATACTTCAACTAAGGAGGTAAACCCGTGAAATTCCTGACAAGCATTGATCTCTCACAGAACGAGATCCAAAACGCCATCATGCAGCCACTCGCTGCACCTCCGGCCAACCCGAAGATCGGCCAGATCTATTTCAACAGCATCGACCTGACGCTGTACCTGTGGACAGGTGAGAAATGGATCCCTGTGCCGACCAAGACCTCGCAGCTCGAGAACGACAGCGGCTTTATCACCTCCGGCGACATCCCCGAGGGCGCAGCAGCGTCCACGACTACGCCGAAGATGAACGGCACCGCCGCCGTCGGCACTGAGATGGCGTTCGCACGCGGCGACCACGTCCACCCCAAGGACACCAGCAAGCTGAACACGGACGGCGACGGCTCCAACGTGACCGTCGCCTTCGAGGCAGCGGCCAAGCGTGAGGCACCCACCTCCGGCGAGAAGCTGAGCGTCCTGCTCGGCAAGGTGCTGAAGTTCTTCAGCGACCTCAAGACCGTGGCCTTCTCCGGCAGCTATAAGGATCTGAGCGACAAGCCGACGATCCCGTCCGCTGCCGCTGACGTCGGCGCGATCCCCGCAACGGAAAAGGGCGCAGCCGGCGGCGTGGCCGAGCTGGACAGCGGCGGCAAGGTGCCGGCCAACCAGCTCCCGAGCTATGTGGACGACGTCGTCGACGCCTACATCCGCACCGGCGCCACGGCCTTCGGTGCTGACTGGCTGAGTAAGACCTCCGGCGGCGCCGCCCTGACGCCTGAGTCCGACAAGATCTACGACATCCTGAGCGAAGGCGAGTACCAGAACAAGACGTACCGCTGGAGCGGGACGACCTACGCCGTCATCGGCAACGACCTCGCCATCGGCGAGACTGCGAGCACCGCCTACCGCGGCGACCGCGGCAAGACGGCATACGACCACAGCCAGAGCGCCCACGCTCCCGCCGACGCCGAGAAGAACGTCCAGAGCGACTGGAACGAGACGGACGGCAATAGTGACGCCTTCATCAAGAACAAGCCCGCGATCCCGAAGGCCGTCACCAAGACCGTCCAGACCCTCAGCGACGCGGCGAGCAAGAGCTTCACCGTCACCGGCTACATCCTCAGCGTGATCCTGATCGACAGCGTCACCAAGGAGCAGGTCATCGGCGACGTCTCTTTCGAGAACGCCACGGCCTCGGCCAACGGCAAAGTCACGGTCACGCTCGCGGCCGCGCCCTCCAACCCGATCCTCGTCATCATCACAAGCATCGCACTGTAAGGAGGCCGGCCTATGAAACACTACGGAGCAGTCGACGACCCGAAGGACATCACGACGAAGGAGTATGTCGACGCGGCTGACAACGCTCTGAAGGTGAAGGTCGACGCCCTGTGGGACTTCGTTTGCACGGACATCACGAGCAACCCCTTCCAGATTACATTCGACGATCTGGAGGGGCTGACCGTGAGCTCCGGCATCTGGAACACAGGGCAGCGGAGGCTCGAGTGCTGATGGGAAACTGCTACAACTACACCCCGATCCCACCAGCCGAAGCCTCCTGCATCATCGCGCACCTGTTCGTCGAGCTGGCCCTGCCCTGCTCCTGCTGCAAGCGGGAGGACGGCGTCATCGTCATTCAGGGCAAGACCTACGACGGCAGCAGCGCCCGCGTCACAATCAAAGGCGAGGAGGTGAGATACTACGGCAAGCAACGGACACTCGCGGCCATACGAGCGGGCCAATGTAGGCCGCCCGCCCTTCGGCCGTGACAAACTGCCCGAGATGCAGGTCATCACGGACGCCAAGGAGCTCGAGAAACACACCTACATCAAGACCAGAAACCCGGCCGTTTTCCCGAAGAAGGAGCGGCTCGGACTGGCGCAGAGGATGATGAACGAGGCCAGCGACCTCGTCGCCGATCTGATGGAGGCCAACGATCTGCTCCTGACGGATCCCGAGGAGCGTGAGCTCAGGTATCGCGCGCAGCGGTCGGCGCTTCGCAACTGCCGAAAGCTGATCCACCACATCGAGCTCGCGCATGAGATCCTCAGCGGCTTCAGCGATGACGCCTTTGCATACTGGGCGAAGATGGCGGCCGGCGTGAAGAACCAGACCGCCAAATGGTACAAAACCGATAAAGAGAGGGCCGCCAAGCTGGACGCACAGAAGCGTCACCAGTGAGGCGGCCCTCGGGGTATGCCTTGTTTTTTCGTGCCGGCTCGGCCAACAACGCCCGCAACGTCAACACCGATGGCACTCTGAACAGGAACAACGCCTACAACGGCAACAACGGCCTGCGCCCCGCTTCGATGGATCGCCCGACTTATTAACCGCCCGGAGACGGACGGCGAACACTGTGCCCCATCATCCAAGGAAGGCATATCCCTCCCGCAGCCGCGGCCGTCTGACCGGCCCGGTCATGGGTAAACACAAGACCGCCGATGCCCCCGGCGGCGCACGCAAAGCGTGGCCGGAGCTATACACGGCGGGGAGACTTTTCAATGGAGAATATCGTAAACAGCACCATCGCGCTCTACAAAGCATACCGCAAAACCCGCTGCGGAAAGCGCGACAACCCGACCGCCATGCGCTACCGCATGGAGGCCATCGAGCGCACCGTCGCCCTCTCTGAGAGGCTCCAGCGGCGCGACTATTCCTTCGGGCCCTACTACCCCTTCAAGGTGTACGAGCCCAAGGAGCGGCTCGTCCTCGCCATCGACTTCGAGGGCAAAGTCGTCCAGCACTCGCTCTGCGACAACGTCCTCGAGCCGGCGTTCTCCCGGCGCTTCATCCGGGACAACTACGCCGGCCAGATCGGCAAAGGCACCCACGACGGCCTCGACCGTCTGGCTGCTGCCATGCGCCACTATTTCTTCAGCCGAAAGGCAGCAGACGAAGCAGCCCGCAAGGCTGCCGGCCTGCCGCACCGGCCGATGAACGAGTGGGACTACGCCGACGGCTGGGTACTGAAGGGCGATTTTTCAAAGTTCTTTTACACCCTGCTCCATTCCTACTGTTACGAAACGGCCCGCCGGGCCCTGAAGTGGCTGAAGGATCCCGAGCTGATCGACTTCGCTGAGTGGCTGCTGTGGCTCATAATCGACAGCACGCCAGACCCCGGCATCCCGATCGGCAACCAGTCGAGCCAACTGCTCGCGCTGCTCTATCTGGACGCCTTCGACCACTGGCTGAGGGATGACCGCGGCCTCGTATATGGCAGGTACATGGACGACTTCTACATCATCCACAGCGACAAGCTGCTGCTCCGGCAGATACTCAAGGAGATCGAAGCGTACATCAAGCCGCTCGGCCTTCGGCTGAACGGCAAGACGCAGATCCTCCCGCTGAAGAACGGCATCGACTTCCTCGGTTTTCACACCTACCTCACGCAGACCGGCAAGGTCGTGAGGAAAGTGCGAGCCAAGAGCATCGACAACATGAAGCGCAAGATCCGCAAGTTCCGCGGGCTGGTGGACTCTGGCAAGATGACACTCGACAGCGTCGTGCAATCCTACGCGAGCTGGACGGGCCACATCTCACACGGCAACACCTACCACCTGCGGCAGAACATGGACGCCTATTTCTTCAGCTATTTCCCGGAGCTCAAACCATCACCGAAAGGAGACACAACTCATGGCCCAAAAACTGAGCAACCTCGCAAACAAGTCGAAGGTCAAGTTCGGCAGCCTGTACGGCAGCCCGATCGTCTGGATCGTGGCCGATAAGAACCACGCAGGCTACCCCTCCAACAGCGTCACGCTCGTGACCAACCAGATCATCAAGATGCTGTGCTTCGACGCGACAGAACCGAGTAACGGCAACAGCGACCGCCGCAGCTACGGCAACAACCGCTACATCCACTCGAACCTGCGCCAGTGGCTCAACAGCCCCGCGGCTGCCGGCCAGTGGTACACCGCACAGCACTCCGCAGACCAGACGCCGGACTCCTCCCACGTCTGGAACGGCGTCAACCCGTACAGTGGCCTCGCCGGTTTTCTGAACGCCTTCACCGCCAACGAGCGGGCAGCTCTGCTGAACACCACCATCACGGTCGGCAAGAGCTCCACAGACGGCGGCGGGACGGAGACCTGCACGGACAAGATTTTCCCCCTGTCCTGCACGGAGGTCGGCCTGAGCGGCGACCACGTCTGCGGCAGCAAGCTGGCGATCTTCAGCGACAACAGCAGCCGCATCGCCACCGTGACGGCCTCCTGCGTCGCCAATTCCAACTATTCCAGCAACCCGGGCTCTGGTGCCGCGTGGTACTACTGGCTGCGGGACGCCTATGCCGGCTCGGCC
>PPYE01720786.1_pt1 | contig 29573 bp, 25 predicted proteins | sample 1559881 | NCBI WGS metagenome assembly PPYE01 (sample SAMN08240022, study PRJNA423297) | Human gut metagenome, whole genome shotgun sequencing project. | reverse complement strand
CAGCCGACGTGGCGTTCTTGCCGTAAATGGAGATGACGGATATCCCTATGCAATTCCTATCAACTATGTCTACGATGACGATGCACAGAAAATTTATTTTCATGGAGCACGTGCAGGCCATAAAGTAGATGCACTGCACGCCTGTGACAAAGTATGCTTCACGGTATATGGAAATGAAACCATCAAAGAAGAAGATTGGGCACCGTTTGTACAGAGCGTTGTGGTATTCGGCAGATGCCACCTCGTAGAATCCGGTGCAAGAGCAACAACTCTGTTAAAACGATTTGCAATGAAATACTATCCCAGCGAACAGTTAGCTGATGAGGAAATTGCCCATGCAGGAAAGACTGTGCAAATTTTTGAAATAGACGTGGAGTACCTCAGCGGCAAAGAAATACAGGAACGATAAATTCAAGTTTGTGGGAAAGGAACACCTATATGTCAAAACCCAAAATCGCCTTTATCTGTGTCCATAATTCCTGCCGCAGCCAGATTGCCGAAGCCTTTGGCAAGGTACTAGCCGCAGATGTGTTTGAAAGCTACTCGGCTGGAACCGAAACCAAACCGCAGATCAATCAGGATGCTGTGCGCCTAATGAAAGAACTATATGGCATCGACATGGAAAAGACACAGTATTCCAAGCTGATTTCTGCAATTCCAAAGCCGGATATCTCTATTTCCATGGGCTGCAACGTCAGCTGCCCTTTCATTGGCAGACCTTTTGATGAGAATTGGGGTCTGGATGACCCTACCGGGAAAAGCGATGATGAATTCAAGGCAGTTATGGAGCAGATTCGTCAGAATGTCCTTACGTTAAAATCGAAACTTTGCGACGATTCCAGTTTTTGAAACCCTCAAAAGTATGGTCTTGATAGCACCAGCGGATTCATGTTATACTAATGATACTTTATCAATTTCGATTCACAAAAAAGAAAGCGAGGCTTGCCAATGGACACCACAAAACGCTCTCCCCTTGACCGCCTGCTCTTTGCCACTTTTCTGAAAGGTCGCACTTCTTCTCGTGATGTATGGGAAGAAAAGGGCGATATGACCCCCGAAGATAACCAGAAGATCATCGAGGAGACCAACGAGATCATCAACGATGATTCCACCTATCCCTTCATCAGCTACCTGTCCGACCTGCTTGCCAAATCCAAACCTTCCGATGAAGCGGTCAAGAAACTGCACGACTGCATTGAAAAAGTTGCAGTTGCGTTGGGGCAGGACAGCACCGATGTGTTCCGTGTCCTGCTTGCAAAACTGATCGAGCAGCCGGAAGAAAAGCAGACCTTTGACCGTTTGCTGGAGATGGCGGAAAAGTTTGCCGCAAAACACGAATAAAACACCATAGATTCCATAAGCGAGTGACCTGAAAAGGCCGCTCGCTTTTTTGTTTATCACAGAGCTGAAAGGAGGCCAAAATGCCAAGCAAAACCGAAGAATATCTCGCCCTTGCCCAGCGCACAGCCAACGGCTTGACCCGGTACTGGGAAAGCTGGACGGACTACCTGACCACCGCATCCCGGCTGTACAAGTACCCCTTTTCCGACCAACTTATGATCTACGCCCAGCGCCCGGATGCCACTGCCTGCGCCGACTATGATGTTTGGAACAGCCGGATGAACCGTTATGTGCGCCGGGGTGCCAAGGGCATCGCTCTGCTGGACGAATCCAGCGGATTTCCCCGACTGCACTACGTCTTTGACGTAAGCGACACCGGAGTGCGCCGCAATTCCCGTGACCCGGAGGTGTGGCAGTACAACGACGACCTGAAACAGCCTGTTTCGGAAATGTTGAGTAAGACCTACGGCATCAGCGGAGAGCGTGTCAGCCAGCAGCTTGCGGACGTTGCAGGGAAACTGGTGGCAGATTACTGGGACAACAACGGCGGGGACATCCGCGCCATCGTTGACGGTTCGCTGCTGATGGATTATGATGATGCCGGGGTGGAGATGCAGTTCAAGTCCGCCGCCGCCATCAGCGTCACCTACACGCTGCTGGAACGCTGCGGCTTTGAGCCGACAGGGTGGTTCGACAAGGACGACTTCCGAGCCATCCACGAGTTTTCCGCCCCAGACAGTGTTTACGCCCTCGGCGCAGCCGTCAGCGACATGAGCCGGGAGGTGCTGCGGAACATCGAGCGCATCGTAAAAACAACCATTCGCCGCCGAAACAATGAAAGGAGCCAGCATGAATATGAGCAGCAATCTGAGTTACACGCAGACCGGGGATTATCTTCTCCCGAACCTGACCCTGCATCAGCCGAAGACCCCGCTGGGCAAGTACGGCAGGATGCGCCGGACGTACCTGATGAACCATCGCCCGGTGCTGTACAACACGATGCTCCTGAACGGGAGCCTGTACCCGCACCTGATGGAGGTGGAGCAGACGGCAGAGAGCCGGATGCAGCAGACCATGGCGCAGCTTCTGAAACAGAACCCGGCCCCGGACAAGGAGCAGAATCAGATGGCATGGGTGCAGCACATGAACAGCCTGCGGGCACAGGCAGAGGAACTGGTGCTGATGGAATTGATTTACAGTTAAGTTTCTTTGATGCCCACATTCCCACCGAAGTCCAGCAAATCGAAAAAATCGACCGAGCGGAGAGCGAGAAAACGCCCTCCGCTTTTGTTTTGTCGCAGGCTGAAATTGAAAACGAACTGCGTAAGCACGGTTCGGGATTTACGGGCGGCAAGCAGCGCATTATGGCGCTGTACCAGACCCAGCCCGACCGCAACCTCCGTGCCAAAGCACTGGCAAAGGAGTACGGTGTCGGTGGGCACTCCCACGATTATCTGGACGGAAGCCGGGGCTTTGTGAACCACGACTGGAAGGGACTGAAATTTGTTCATTATCCCGACTACCAGAAAATCACCCTGAAATGGGCGCAGGTGGAAAAGTATATCGACCTGATGATCCAGTCCGACCGCTACCTGACGGACAAGGAGAAGGAGCATTACGCACCCCCTGCGCCGGTCAGCACAAAGCCGGATGCCGACCTGACCCGTGCAAAGAATCTGCTCCGGGAGTTTTGTCAGGAAGAATACGATTCCGAGCCGGACTTTTCCGACCTGTCCAAGATCGGCATTGCCTACACCCACGCCACCGATGAGGATATTCCCATTCAAGTTAATGTGGATTTGGTGGGATACCGGGTGGAACGGTATCTGGGCGAGGTGCTGATCGATGAGCAGCAGTACGAAAGTCTGGAAGATCTGACCGAGACCGAGTTGGAGGCTCTGGACTTTTCGGAACTGGTCGGCGTTACGGACGAAGAACTGGAGCACTACCACAGCAAAGCCGAGGAACGCCCGGCACTGTTACCGTTGGATGCCGCCTCCGAGTATAATGCGCTGAAGGAGCAGCACCCGGATGCGCTGGTAGGCTTTGAGCAGAACGGATACTATGAGTTCTACGGTGAGGATGCCCGGAAGGTCTGCGAACTTCTGGGCGGCAAACTTCTGGAAAAGGAAACAGCACTGGGCACCGTCCCGGTCACTGGCTTTCCCAGTAACCAGTGGGTGTACCGTGCCAAACAACTATGGCAGCGCGGCGAGAACGTCTACCTTGCCGGGCTGAACGAGGACGGCACCCACCACCAGACCAAGTATCTGCGCCGGGAGGATTATCTGCCGCTGGGTGCCACCGTCCACATGGAAGGGCGGGCTTTCCGAGTGGATACGGTAAACTATGATAGGGGTAGCGTGACCCTGCAGGATGTGGCACTGGCAGAAATGCGGATGCCAGTTTTCCGGGAGGAACCGCTGGCTCTTGTCCGGGAGTTGTACGAGGAGCAGGATATGATGGAATCCCCCCTGCCCGATTACAAGGTCGGTGACAATGTTGTGGTCGAACTCCCCACTCGAACTATTGAGGGGAAAGTTGGCTATGTGGGTGAAACGGATGTGCGCATCGACACCAGTGCGCACGGGCAGTCATGGGATAACGAAGTTGTCAATAAGCAACAATTCGAGGAGGGCTTGCGGCAGGTTGAGCCGAAACTTTCCGATGAAGAATTGGACGAACTGCCTATTTCTACGGTGATTGACGGCAAAGTGCAGACCTTCCCGGATGCTGCTGCCTTGGATGAAGCCCTGAATGCTGAACCTGCGCCGGAGCCTGCCGGAAATTTCCACATCACGGACGACCATCTGGGCGAGGGCGGCGCAAAGCAGAAATATGCCCGGAACATCGAAGCCATCCGCACCCTGTTCAAGCTGGAACAGGAGCACCGGGGTGCCACCGCCGAGGAACAGCAGGTGCTTTCCCAGTATGTGGGCTGGGGTGGTCTGGCAGATGCCTTTGACCCCAACAAGGACGGCTGGGCAAAAGAGTACACCGAACTGAAAAATCTGCTTTCCGAGGATGAGTACACTGCTGCCCGTTCCAGCACCCTGAACGCCCACTACACCAGCCCCGCCGTCATCCGTGGCATCTACGATGCTGTGGAGCGCATGGGTTTCCGCAGCGGTAACATTCTGGAACCTAGTATGGGCGTGGGCAACTTCTTTGGAATGCTGCCGGACAGCATGGCAGACAGTCGGCTGTACGGCGTGGAACTGGACAGCATCACCGGACGCATCGCCAAAAAGCTGTACCCGCAGGCTGACATTACCGTGGCGGGCTTTGAGACCACTGATCGTCGTGATTTTTATGACCTCGCTGTCGGCAACGTGCCTTTCGGTCAGTACAAGGTCAACGATAAGGCGTACAACAAGCTGGGATTCTCCATCCACAATTATTTCTTTGCGAAAGCCATCGACCAAGTGCGTCCGGGCGGCATCGTGGCGTTTGTGACTTCTCGCTACACCATGGACAGCAAGGACAGCACCGCCCGCAAGCACATGGCAGAACGAGCCGATTTGCTGGGGGCCATTCGTCTGCCCAACAACGCTTTCCGTGCCAACGCTGGCACGGATGTTGTCAGCGACATTATCTTTTTGCAAAAACGTGACCGCCCCATTGACCATGAGCCGGACTGGGTGCAGTTGGGCAAAACAGAAGATGGCTTTGCCATCAACCAGTATTTCGTAGACCACTCGGAGATGATTCTGGGCGTACTCTCCACCGAAAGCACCCAGTATGGACGAGAGGAATTGACCGTTGCTCCCATCGAGGGTGCAAACCTTGCAGACCAGCTTGCAGAAGCGGTACAGCATATTGAGGGCCAATACACCGAAGTTGAGGTAGAAACACCAGATATTGCGGATGCCGAAAATGAGAAGCATATTCTCCCGGCTGACCCGGATGTAAAAAACTTCTCCTACACCGTGGTGGACGGCGAGGTGTTTTACCGGGAAAATTCCGTGATGACGCAGGTGGAACTGTCCGATGCCGCCAAGGGGCGTGTCACCGGCATGGTTGAGTTGCGGCAGATCGTCAACGAACTGATTGACCAGCAGTTGAACGACTACCCGGACGAGGACATCAAGGCAACGCAGGAGCATTTGAATGCCGCCTACGATGCTTTTACCGCAAAATACGGTCTGCTGAACGACCGCAAAAACGGGCGGCTGTTTGAGCAGGATTCCTCCTATTATCTGCTTTGTTCGCTGGAAAATCTGGACGAGCAGGGGCAGCTCAAGAGCAAGGCTGCAATGTTCACCAAGCGCACTATCCGCCCGGAGCGTACCGTTACCAGCGTGGATACTCCCAGCGAAGCGTTGGCGGTATCTATTGGTGAGCATGGCAAAGTGGATTTGCCCTATATGGCAGAACTGCTGGGCATACCCGGTGAGTACGGACGCATTACCACTGAACTCTCCGGCGTGATCTTCAAGGACCCTGCCGCCGACCCTACCGACCCCGAAGCGGGCTGGCAGATGGCAGACGAGTACCTGTCTGGCGATGTTCGGGCAAAGCTGCGGATGGCGCAGTTCGCCGCCGAAACCAACCCGGAGTTTGCCGTCAACGTAGATGCACTGACCAAGGCACAGCCCAGAGAACTGGAAGCTTCTGAAATTGATGTGCGCTTGGGTGCCACATGGCTTGCACCTGAGATTATTCAAAAGTTTATGACCGAGACCTTTCAGATTCCCTACTATCTGCGTCATGCAGTCAAGGTGAGATATTCTCCTTATACCGCAGAGTGGCGTGTGGAAGGTAAGACCGCTACGGGGCGGGGCGACATTATCTCTTCCGAAACCTACGGCACATCCCGTGCCAATGCCTACAAGATTCTGGAGGAGACCCTGAACCTGAAAGATGTCCGCATCTACGACACCATTGAGGATGCCGAGGGCAAGCCCAAACGTGTGCTGAACAAGCGGGAGACTATGCTGGCACAGCAGAAACAGCAGGTCATCAAGGACGCTTTTGCCAACTGGGTCTGGCAGGACCCCCAGCGGCGCATTGCGCTGGTAAAACAGTACAATGAGTTGTTCAACAGCACCAGACCCCGTGAATACGATGGCTCCCACATCCATTTTGTCGGTATGAACCCGGAAATCACCCTCCGGGAACACCAGCGCAACGCCATCGCTCATGTGCTTTATGGCGGTAATACGCTGCTTGCACACGAAGTTGGCGCGGGCAAAACCTACGAAATGGCGGCATCCGCTATGGAAGCAAAACGGCTGGGGCTGTGCCAGAAATCGCTGTTTGTTGTGCCCAATCACCTGACGGAGCAGTGGGCATCGGAGTTTTTGAACCTCTACCCTAACGCAAAACTTTTGGTGGCACGGCGCAAGGACTTTGAAACTGCCAACCGAAAAAAGTTCTGCGCCCGCATCGCCACCGGGGACTATGATGCCGTCATCATCGGTCATTCGCAGTTTGAGCGCATTCCGCTGTCCTTTGAACGGCAGGAACGTATCATTCAGGAGCAAATTTATGAAACGCTTGCCGCCATCAATGAGCTGAAAGTCCACGCAGGTGAGAATTTCTCCATCAAGCAGATGGAAAAGACCCGGAAAACGCTGGAAACCAAGCTGGAAAAACTGCGCTCCGATGAGCGCAAGGATGATGTGATCACCTTTGAGCAACTGGGCGTTGACAGGCTCTTTGTGGACGAGTCGCATTTTTACAAGAACCGTGCGAAACGTTGTGCATAAGCCCTTGTTGACAGCAAGGACGAAAAGCACCATGTGATTGCACTTAGCAATAAGAAAATATCACAGAGAACTTTAATCTCAAAATCAGGGGTGAAATTCCTCTGCCGTACAGAACCAATGTCGAGGAACAAAGTTCCAGAGAATAGGTCAAAATTCAAGACAGTACGAGAGCTAATACTCCACTGTGCGTTGCCACCTGTAAGTGTGCATTGTACAGAGCGTGGTGAAGGCGTAACCTGAAAACCTAAACCTCTGCAAAGAGGCATGGACAATAATGGTGCGGGCTTCCGAAACCCATGGCTATCCGTTAGGGAAAGCTATGCAGCATCGTAAGAGTTGACTCCATCCGAAAGGGTGAACCTTGGAAAAAGTGTGTGTGGCTGGTTTTTCCGTACACGCCCTGTGGGATGAAATCCCCATCAGGAACCGTGCAGCAACTGTGGTTCAAAGCACGGTTAGATTTTCCCGGTGTAAGGTAGCGGCCTAAGGGTTTCAGAATAAGGATAGAGATTAGGGAACGTTTGAGAGCCTATTGTTGGAGCGTTACAGCGCATTGAAAACAACAGGAAGTCAGCCGTATCATAGTAGTCTGGGCTGGGTAATGCCAGTCATACGGAATTGAAATATTCCATGGCGAAGGATACGAGTCAAATCGATTTGTAAATTTCACAAAACGAAAATCCTATAACTCCCTGAAAGATGGGTGACGAACTGCGAGGTGAAAACCTTGTGCATTTGAACGTCAGATTTTCAACGGAAACGGAACTTAAAAAGATTCAGGATTTTCTCTATGAGAAGTCCGGTCAAGGAGTATCGTTCACCGGTCTGGTGGAAGCGATGGCTAATGAAGTGACCATTGTAACTGCCGTCCACAATATCAAGTCCAACAAAGGCAGCAGAACTGCTGGCGTGGATAAGATAAAAATGGACAAATACCTTCAAATGCCCAAAGATGAGCTTATTTTATTGATTCAATCGAGTTTTCGCAACTACCGCCCCAAACCAGCCCGCCGTGAATATATCGAAAAGAGTAACGGCAAGAAAAGACCGCTGGGTATCCCCACTGTATTGGACAGGATCATACAGGAGTGCGTGCGTATCATTATCGAGCCGATCTGTGAAGCGAGATTTTATCCGCAAAGCTACGGCTTTCGCCCCTATCGGGCACAGAAACACGCAATCCGGGGTATCATCAATGTCATAAATGCTGGATGTAAATCGCCCGACCAACCCGTGTGGGCTATTGAGGGTGACATCAAGGGATGCTTCGACAATATCAATCACCGCCTACTGCTCCAAAAACTCTGGAGAATCGGTATCCATGACAAGCGTGTGCTGAAAATTATCAGTCAGATGCTAAAAGCTGGATATATGGAAAATGACCTGTTTCAGGCAACAGAGCTTGGTACACCGCAGGGAGGAATCCTCTCACCGCTTTTATCCAATGTTTATCTCAACGATTTCGATTGGTATGTTGGTCGTATGTATATGGAGCCGCACAGACAGTGCAAGCATAAAGGCAACGACACAAGGCGTTTGAAATGGGCTGGTGTAACGCCAAAGTACAATTATCGCTACGCCGATGATTGGGTGATTCTGACGTCAACGGAGAAGGAAGCACTCCGCTTGAAACGTGTCTTGACAAAATATTTTCGGAACAGAATGAAACTCGAATTGTCGCAGGAAAAGACCTATGTAACAGACCTGCGGACAAACGGTATACACTTTCTTGGCTTTGTGGTAAAGGCCGAACGAAAACGGAAAACTCCTGACCCGGCAACATGGACGAAACATCTGGTTGGAAAGCCGCTGCCGGATATGGAACGGTTAGGAAAGAAGATTAAGAAACTGCTCGAAGAAGTGCACCGCATAGAACTTTGTCAAAAAGTCAATGTGCAGGCTGCGCAAATTCAGTACGTCAACTCTGTCATTATGGGTATGGCACAGTACTTGCAGACATCCATCTGCTCTCATGCCTACCATGCGATAGACCGCAGAGTAAACAACGCTGCACTGACTGTATGGAAAAAGCTGTACCCCAAACGGTACAACTCCATGCAGGTGCCGCTGAAGGTGCTTTGCAATCTTCCTGACCGACACAAGGGCTACGACAGTAAGACATTTGCTGTATGGGTCGAAGGAAAATGGTTTGGTATAACTTATGCGTTCATCACGCATAGTCACTATGAACCCAAGCCATTTGACCAGAAAATGACGCCGTATACAGTGGAAGGGCGCAGACGGTATGTGAGCTATCGTGCTAAGCACAAGCCACTGCCATGTGACCGTCCATCCGTTAACTCCCCGAACGATATTGCAATGTCAGCATACGCAAAGGGAAGGATGAATTTTGAGTATTATATGAACCGGGAGTATGCTTACAGCAGGGACAAAGGAAAATGTAAATGCTGTGGAAATGCCTTCTCACCCGTGCTTCAAAAGCATTGCCACCACGTTAAAAACAAGCTTCCACTTGATAGAATCAATAAAGTGCCAAATCTGGTTTGGCTGTGTGAACCATGCCACCGCATGGTTCACAACAGTCCAATACCGCCTGAACTTGATGCAAAGACGGTAGGCAAAATCATGAAATACCGCGAAAAACTTAAACTGTGAAATTTACAACCACTCTGTGTCCGTGAGAACACAGCAGTGTTGAAATCTGAAGGAAGAAAGTAAATCGATTTGATGGTACGCCGGGTGCGCTGAAAGGTGCACGCCCGGCGTGAGGTGGGGGAAAACTTGGAGATTACGTCAAAAAGTTACCTATCACAACAAAGCAGACTACTCTGCGGACTGCTTCGCAGCCGCAGAGGTGCTGCACATTCTTTTTGACCACAAAAATGCGGAATGTCGCAGGATTATCTACAAGCGAAGCGCAGAAATCTAGCGATATGTTCGGCAAGTGCCGCTATCTGGATGAGATCACCGGCGGGCGGGGCGTGGTGTTCGCCACGGGCACGCCCGTGAGCAATTCCATGACCGAACTGTACACGGTCATGCGGTATTTGCAGTACAGCACCTTGCAGCAGAAAAAGCTGACCCACTTCGACTGCTGGGCATCCACCTTTGGTGAGACGACCACGGCCATCGAACTTGCCCCGGAAGGCACCGGCTATCGTGCCCGCACCCGGTTTGCAAAGTTTTTCAATCTCCCGGAGTTGATGTCCATGTTCAAGGAGGTTGCGGACATTAAAACATCCGACCAGCTTCATCTTCCGGTGCCGGAGGCAAAGTTTGAGACCGTGGTGGCAAAGCCGTCCGACATCCAAAAGGAAATGGTGCAGGAACTGAGCAAACGTGCCGCAGATATCCACTCCGGCACCGTGGATGCATCCGTAGACAATATGCTCTGTGTCACCAACGATGGGCGCAAGATTGGCTTGGACGTTCGCCTGATGAACCCCATGCTGCCGGACGACCCCAACAGCAAACTGAACGTCTGTGTGCAGAACGTGCTGAAGATCTGGGAGGAAGGCAAAGACCAGAAGCTGACCCAGCTTTTGTTCTGCGACCTCTCGACGCCGAAAAACGATGGCAATTTCAACGTCTACGATGACATTCGCAAAAAGCTGGTTGCTGCCGGTGTGCCGGAAAACGAGATCGAGTTTATCCACAACGCAGATACCGAAGCAAAAAAGGCGGCATTGTTCTCCAAAGTGCGCTCCGGCGATGTGCGAGTTTTGCTCGGAAGCACGGCGAAAATGGGAGCAGGCACCAACGTCCAGTCCCGGCTTGTGGCGGTGCATCACTTGGACGTTGGCTGGAAGCCCAGCGACATGACCCAGCGCAATGGGCGAATCATCCGTCAGGGCAATATGAATAAGGAAGTCAAGGTGTTCAATTACGTCACGGAAGGGACATTTGACTCGTACTTGTTTCAGACCCTTGAGAATAAGCAGCGATTTATCAGCCAAATTATGACTTCCAAATCCCCCGTGCGCTCCTGCGAGGATGTAGACGAACAGGCACTTTCCTATGCGGAGATCAAGGCATTGTGTGCCGGAAATCCGCTCATCAAGGAGAAGATGGATTTGGATGTGCAGGTAGCAAAGCTGAAGGTGCTGAAAGCCGACCACCAGAGCCAGAAATTCCGTCTGCAAGACAAGCTGCTGACCAAATTCCCGGCTGACATTCAGGAAACGAATGCTCACATCGCTGGGCTGAAAGCTGACGCACAGCTTGCCGCTGACCACCCACAGGGCAAGGAGGAGTTCTGTGGCATGACCATCAAGGGCGTTGCCTACGACGAGAAAAAGACCGCCGGTGAGCGTCTGGTGCTTGCCTGCTCCGAACTGCCCAACGCCGAAGAAAAAGTCATCGGCAGCTACCGGGGCTTTGAACTGTCCCTGCGGTTCGATACCTTCCGCACGGAGTATCAGGCACTATTGAAGGGGCAGCGGAAATACACGGTGCCCTTGGGCACTGACCCTCTGGGCAACATCATCCGTCTGGATAATTCGCTAAACAGCTTCCCGGAGCGCATTAACTCTGCTGAGAATGAACTGGCCACTCTACATCAGCAGCAGGCGGCGGCGCAAATCGAGGTGGAGAAGCCCTTCCCACAGGAGGAAGAACTGGCAGAGAAGTCCGCTCGGCTTGCAGAGCTGAACGCCCAGTTGGACGTGGACGAAAAGAGCCACGAGCCGGAACAGGAGGAAGAACCAGACGAGGATGCACCCCGCCGCCCTTCAGTGCTGGCGGCGTTGGAGGAAAAATCCGATAAGCCGGAGCCTGTGAAGCCCTTCCGCAGTTACTACGACAAGGATGGTGATGCCCGGTGAAAGAAAAGCGGGATGAAATCATTATCCTGAGAACCACAAAGACCGAGAAGAACCGCATCTATGAGAAAATGCTGGGCATGGGTATCCGCAGCTTGAGTGCCTATATCCGCAAGATGGCACTGGATGGCTACTGCCTGAATCTTGACCTGCCGCAACTGCGGCGCATGGCGTATCTTTTGCAGATGTGCAGCAACAATCTGAACCAGTACGCCAAACGTGCCAATGAGAGCGGCAAAATCTACGCCACCGACATGGAGGACCTGCGGCAGCGGCTGGATGAGCTGATCGACATTGGTCGGCAGATTCTCTCCCGGCTGGCTGAACTCTAAAATTTTCTCCGCAGTTGGAGGACTGCGGAGATACATAAGGGTTGACATCCTTGCAACGCAGTGGTTGACACCTTTATAATAGGGGCGAAAGAAAGGCAGGTGCTGGATATGAGGTTCGTTTTTAAGATGATCGTTTTCCCGTTTTGGCTGCTTACGGCTTTCCTTGCGCTGATGCTGAAATGGGCGCTGAACTTGTCGGCGTTTGTGCTGGCTCTGCCCATGCTGTATATTTTTGGCTGCGGCCTTTATACGCTGTACTGCCGGGAATGGCTGCAGTTTTTGATTTTGCTGGTGGCGGAGTTTGGCTGTTTTACGCTGATCTTCATGGGTGCTTTGATCGTAGAGGCAGCGGAGCGTTTTAATGGCTGGATTGCAGGATTATAAAATATTTATGCCGCCACTGTGCGGCATTTTCTTTTTGCCGGGAGGTGGTCAAACTGGCTGCAACAAGATTGATTGCACTGCACAAAAACAAGGGGAAATCCGTTGCGGCCTGCCTGAAAAGCCGCACGGATTACGCCCAGAACCCGGACAAGACACAGCAGGGCGAACTGGTCAGCAGTTACGAATGCAGTCCCCTAACCGTAGATGAAGAATTTATGCTCTCCAAACGCCAATACGAATTTGCCACCGGGCGCAGGCAGAAAAGTGATGTGATCGCCTATCAGATTCGTCAATCGTTCAAGCCCGGAGAGATCACCGCAGAGGAAGCCAACAAGGTGGGCTACGAACTGGCAATGCGTTTCACCAAAGGCAAGTATGCGTTTATCGTTGCCACCCACACGGACCGGGAGCACATCCACAACCACATTATTTATAACTCCACTGCGCTGGACAGCACCCGGAAATTCCGGGATTTTTTATTGTCCGGGCTGGCGGTGCAGCGGTTGAGCGATTTGATTTGTCTGGAACATCAGTTGTCCGTTATTGAAATCAAGCCGTACCGGGAGCGGCAAAAGCGCACACTTTATCCACCCAAAGAAAGCAATCGTGACAAGCTGTGTTCTGTAATTGACGGTATCCTGCTGAACGAGAAGCCTGTGGACTTTGAAATCTTTCTTCAAAAGCTGGAACAACAAGGCTATGAGGTCAAACGAGGAAAGCACACTTCGGTCAAAGGCGCACGGCAGAAACGCTTTATCCGTTTTCGCACATTGGGCACCGGCTATGGCGAGGACGAGATCAAGGCGGTCATCGCCGGAGAAGCAGAACACCGCCCACATCAGAAGCAGCCGCCAAAAGAACAGTCGTTCCACCTGTTGGTGGACATTCAGGCAAAACTCTCCGAGGGCAAAGGCGAAGGCTACGCACGGTGGGCAAAACGCTATAATCTGAAAGAAATGTCCAAGACCCTGATTTTCTTACAGGAAAATAAAATCGGCAGCATCGAAGAAATGCAGGAGCGAGTAAATGCAGCGACTGCACGATACCATGAACTAGGCGATTCCATCAAGGCCGCAGAGCAACGTATGGCAGAGATTGCTGTCCTGCGGGCGCACATCGTCAACTATGCCAAAACCCGACCTGTGTATGATGCCTACCGTAAGGCTGGGTACAGCAAGAAGTTTTTGGAAGAACACCGGGAACAAATCACGCTGCACAAGGCGGCAAAAGTCGCTTTTGACGAAGCGAGTTTGAAAAAGTTGCCAAAGGTAAAAGAACTGGATGCCGAATACTCCGCACTGCTTTCTCAAAAGAAAGCTGCTTATCCAGCCTACCGTAAGGCACGGGATGAAATGCAGGAATTGAAAAAAGCACAGAAGAATGTAGAGCTGTTCTTCGCCGAGGAAAAAGACCCCAAGGAAAAATCGCAGACCCGCTAAACAGAAAACGCCGAGGATTCTTCCCATTTTGGGGAGAGTCCTCGGTGTTCTTTTTCGTTATAGAAGCATTTGGCACAAATGCGCAGCCTGCATCCGGCGGATGCAGTACACAAAGGGTTTGGGACTATCCCAACAAGCATTTTGCAACGCAAAAATGGCGTTTGTATATACGAACGCCCTGCTTGCTACAATTGTGTTGGTTCTGAGAGTTCACAGTCAGAAAATGAAGTCTACTGTTATCACTGCTGTCGGAAGCGATGTGTCTAAAAGCAAAGGACCAGTATGTACTGGAGACCGATTGCCCTGGCTTTGAAAAAAGCAGGCTTCTTTGTGTCTGTTGTCAATGCAATGCTGATTCATGATTTCAGCGATAGCACTATCCGTAAGCTCAAGTCAGGCCGTACGGATGCCTTAAAAATTGCAAACTATGCACTTACATTCGCTTGGATGTAAAAGCAAGCGTTCTGGCTGACCCATTAGAGGTTGCGTCTGCCAATGCGCAAAAAATTTTGGAACGTGGGCAATGACCCCGCTTTTTCTTTACGAAAGGTGGCAAGGGCGACATTGCCCGGAAAACATATCTTGAAAATGTCGGTGGACGCTTGCCAACAAACTTCTGGCCATTCTCCGAAACAGGTCACACAGATGAAGTCAAAAAAGGAAATGCTGGCTATTTTTGATGGCGGGGCAACTGGTCGGCAGACTTGGAAGCGAGCAGCAACTTCAAAGAGGACGATACACGGTGCAGCGTCCGTGTGTTTGAACGGTGCAGCATGATGGGCGGCGATTTCCTGATACTGACAATGTTCCAAAATGATTTGACCACCTGTAATTTACAGTGGTCGACATTCGAGTTGTAATATGATATACTTATTTTGACCAATTAGAATTCAAGGAGGTTCTGTTATGCGCACGGAGAAGAAATCCAACCGATCTAGGATGGATCCTATTATTGCTTTAGTTTTGATTTTCGCTGTACTAAAAGTAACAGGATTGATTTCGTGGTCATGGCTATGGGTACTCAGCCCGATTTGGATTACCCTTTTGATTTTCGCTGCTATTTTTTCTTCCATTTTGGTCGGTGGACGAATCGTTAAAGGAAAATGGTAACCTCCAATTTGTCAAGTAAGCGAATCATCACATATCCTCAGCGGGGTTGTTGGAGCTTGTGCAACAGCCCCTTTTTATATTTCTAAAACCGCTCGCTAGGCGAGTGATTCGATAAAGATTATATCGGTGAGTAATCAAGTTCAAACGAAGAATTTTGGAATAGCAGAAGCTATATTACCATGAGTGCTAATTAAAGCCTGCGAACTATGAAGCTCGTACGATATCTGAAACAGCCGGATGAACCGCTACAACACGATAAACGAAATCCGCCGAAGATTCTGCCCGTTTTTTCGGGAGGAGTCCTCGGCGGATTTTACTTTTAATATTATTTTCAAGCAGTTGTTTCTACCCATAACTTGCTGCAGAGCAGAAATTATTGAACGCTCACTAGCGATAGTCTGATTTTAACTATAGATTTATTATTAAAGATGCTACGGCTTCAAATATGTCATTATGGTCAATTACAATAACCATTTTTTCATGAGAAATTTTTTCCAATACGCACTTGATCTCATATAATGATTTTTTGTCCAGATTATTGCTTGGCTCGTCCAAAATAATAACATTTGCATTTTTCAGCAATGCCCGCGCAATAGAAATTTTCTGCTTTTCTCCACCGGATAACGTGGCTCCATTTTCCCCTATAATTGTCCTTTCCTTATCGGGCAATAAACGCAGAACCTTGTCTAAACCTGAAAGGCGTATGGCTTGTTCATAATGTGCAGGGGTAACATCAGATATCCCATACACTATGTTGTTGTAAATCGTGTCATTAAAAAGGAATGTCCTTTGTGATACCGCTGCACATTGATTGCGGTAGAATTGTTCGGATATCTGTCTTAGTTCAATACCGTTTATAAGTATTTCTCCAGAATACCCATCTATTAGCTTCAAAAGTATTTTTGCCAGAGTTGTCTTACCACTGCCATTGGATCCTTTTATATAGCACAAAGACGGCTCTTTTATATCAAAAGACAAGTTTTGAATTATTTCTCGTTGCCTAGACGGATAGCTGTAGCATAGGTTTTTTACATTCAATTCAGTTATGGTGTCAATCGTTTTATTTCCATTGCAATTTTCTAGAACATTTTTATAAAAAGCTTCATCTATTCTTTTTATACTTAACAATGCTGGCTGTACAATTAATATAACCGATGAGAATGAGATAATTGGTGTATATAGCTTTCCTGCATATTGGGTGACGGCAATTGCTTCTCCTATGGTCAATTGATTTCTTATAACAAAATAACCACATACAATATAGATAAAAACAGACACAAATGTCGTTACAAGTGTAAGAATTTCTGTTGTTCCACCTAGCAGAAGCGTGTGTTGAATTGCCTTATTTTTGAGATTTTCACTATATCGGTGAAATTTTTCTTGTTCTTGTTTTTTTCCGTTGTTTAGTCTGATTTCCTCTTGTCCAGTAATGACTTCATTTAACTTTCCGGTGTATTGCGCATCTGATTCCAACGCATCATTAATGATTTTCTGATAATTTTTTGTTGTTTGCATACTAATCCAAATATAAATCACCATCGGAATACAGCAGAGAATCAATAAATTGGTGTTCGTTCTGCCAATCATCACTAATGCAAATATCGCCTCTATAAATCCTGTCAGAAATTTAACATTATTCGGAGAAAACAAGGATGATATCTGAGATACTTCGTTAAGCCTCGATAGCAAGTAACCGCTACCCTTTTCTGTGAAATAATCGATTGGAAATCGCAAAAGCTTGTCAAATATATCACTTCTTAAGTCGGCAACAATGGTATGTCCCACGTTGGAAAACTGTTTAAGAGATATATAAGACAATCCGCTTTTCACAATTGTTATTATTCCTATATATAATGAACAAGCCACAATGTACCTGAAGTCTTTATTTATAAATCCAACATCGATTAATTTTTGCGTTAATAGCATCGGAACCATGGAAGCGATTGAACAAATAATCACTATCCCCGTTGCAAAAATGAGTTTTCTGATATGTTGTAGCAAGTAATTTTTCATTATGTTCATATTTAACTGCCTCAAACAATATTATGTGGGGTGTAAATATCTGCCATACCTGCAATTCCATTTGAAAAATTAAGCTTTTGACCTTTTTTTTCTACGCTCGTATAAGCCGCCAAGCATTCGGTTATCCAATGTATAGTTCTTTCACAATAATCACTTCCATCCAGTTCTAGTGCCGGGAATGTTTTTATTGATGCATAACATAGAGAACATAGTCTAGAGCAATTACATTCTTTACACTTTGCAAGGATGCAATCATTGTATGCACAAATTGCATTTTTGGCAGCAGCAAAACAAAAACCTTTGTCCACCGACCCAATCTCAAGTCCTTGCATATTTGTTTTTTCACAAATCTTATAGACACCATCACTCTCTACAAACAATTTGTCGCCCGGCACACATGCACCGCAGCAACAGTCGTAAAAAGCACTATCGCTAAAAAATTTAACTCTCTCGGAAATAGAAACAAAAATTTGTGAAAATAACAGTGACAAGAAAATTGGAGGGATCTTATTAGCGACAACGTATTCCAAATATTTTTCCTGTAGCATATCCAGTTGCTTACGATGCGCTATAAATTGCTCTTGGGATATATTGTCATAGAAGTCTGTAAACGCACCGTTAATTCGAGAGGCTCGCAATACTGCCGGAAACTTTCCTCCCTTTCTTCTGTCATTTTTTTCATAAAATTCAGTAAGTGCAACCAGATCACTCGTAACATCATAGCAACAAACTGAATATATACTTTTGTAAAAAGAAAAGTTTTCCTCAATTATTTCCATGAGACAATCGTAGGTGGGCGCACCACCTCTAGTGACCCTGTATCTATCATGATTATCTTTCGTTCCATCAAGGCTTACAACTATCCAGAATCCATTCTCTTTTAAAAAATTTGCAATATCTTTATTCTTTAATAGAAGACCATTAGTAGTAATTGAGTAGTTAAAACAATATTGTGAATATTCCGATTTTACGTATTCGACAGTCTTTTTTATAACGTCAAACCCAAGCAACGGCTCTCCACCATAAAATGCAATGACTGGCTTTCGTGTTTTATTCCTTTCCCATGTGCGATGGAAATGACTCAAAAAGTCATCGACAGCTTTTTTCGCTGTCTCCCATTTCATATAGACTTCAGAATAGAATTTGGTGTCCGGATAATGTTCTGAGTAAATGCAATATTTACAGCGCATATTACATTGTTCAGTGACTTTCAACGTTAATTGCGAAAATCCATTAGTGTGTAAGTGTGTTTCTATAGAATCGACATTTCGTGGAACCTGAATAGTATGATTTTGCAAATTACCAATAAGATTAGCGTAGTATCTATCCATATAATTAGCAGATTGGCTCTTTCCATGTTCCATAACTGATAATAGTTTCGGATCATACGGAAAAATCATACCAGTATCATCATTATAGATGAATTCTTCACCGTCAAAATCTTTATATACTAATGCTTTCATAATAAACACCATTTTTAACTATAGTACAAGTTGATATTGTTATTCACATTATTCTTTGGAGTAAAACAGTAAATAGCACGAATAAGCAGAACAAATTAAACCCTTCTTGTTGCATACCGGGAAAACTTATTCGTTATGTTTTATTATGCAGGATGTGATAATTTAGAGATGAGCATTTGCGGTTAATGCTGTTCCTCCGGTCACTGCATCAACAATAACGATTGCCGAATCGCCAATGCATGCTAAACATCCCGCCGCACAAATTGCAATACATTTAATTCCTCTGGATTCATTAGCTTCACTCATATAATCTTCCTCCAAATAGTTCAGTCCTGGGGACGCTGTGTCAACCCTGTAGTAAGTGAGACACCACCAGTCGTTGCATCAACAATGACAACTGGACCATCTGTGATGCAGGCAAAGCATCCTGCGCCACACACGGCTGCGCACGTCACGCCACAGACAACGATTCTGCTTTCATTCATAAATATTCCTTTCCCCCCAGTATGCAACAAGAAAAATTTAATTAGTCTAATCAATCTGTAAAAGGACAGTTGATTTTTCCGTTCATCGTATGTTTTAAAGAAGGACAACTATGACAATGCTTTCTGTTTTTACATTTCAAACAATTTTTTGCTTCAATTTCAGGTTTCTGCCATAACGATTTCAAATCAGAAACAATTGAAGAAATTTCGTCTTTGTCAATATTTCCGATACGGTAACCGTTTTTAAGTAATTCGCGGCACGCAGAAATGTTTCCATCTGCAGAAACATAAATTTTGCCAACAATGCATGGATGATAATAATTAAAAATAGTATTTCTATCTAAAGTATCCGACTCTAAAAATACCTTTTCTAAAACCAGATACTCATTTGAATCCAGCTTTTGTATACAAGGGCTTTCTACACTATTACCAGAGCTTAATGTTGTTGTAGAATATCTAAGCCCCTTAATTCGCAAGATATCTAAAAGGCCCTTTTGAGATTCATTATATTCTCGATTTAAAATAATGTTAAGCGTGACTTTTCTACTCTTCAATTTTTTCAGTAACAATGCGTCAGATTGTAGGAGAACACCATTTGTTTTAACTACAATGTTGATTTTCCCATTACTCTTTTTTTGAATAAAGTCAATCACCTTTATAAGTTTATTCGGGATGGTTAATGGATCTCCACCTTCGATAACAACCTCTTTCAACCCGTAAATATAAAGAGAATCAATAAATTTAAAAAGGGCATCCAACTGCAGTTCGTGATTTCTACTCGAACTTTCGCAAACGAGACAGGGAAACTCGTATAAAGAATTGCAACTATTGCACTGAAAACTACATTTATCTGTCAACTGCAATGTGAGAAACTGGATTTTAGGCATTACGTTTTTGTCTTTAGCTGAGATGCCTTTTGCGCCATAATCCCATGTATCAAAAAAACAAACAGGTTTTTCGCTAATAACTACTGCATAGTTCTGTTTTAGTATATCAAAAAATGTGTTCCACTGGTTTCCGTATTTTTTTAATAAAAGTTCTTCAGTTGTTCCTTTAATCAATTCTCGAACCATGGCTACATTCTTAGCATCAATGGTATAAGTTTTTGCAGTAATCTCGTTGTATAGTACAATACTTTTTCCGAGATCTAATGGTTCATATTCATACGCAAGTCTTACATACATTTTTAATGGTTTTCCTTTCGCTGTTGTCTTTGAAAGTTTGTAAACAAAAATTCCTTCATTCATGTTATATTGGTTTACATGAAGGGTGTTCAGTTTTTCAATTATCGTGCAATTTAGCAAATAACCGTTTGTTACAATTGTTGCATCGTAGGCAATGGCATTCTTTTTTGCAGATGTCAACGAATTTTATCGACAGGTTTTCGATGATATCGAGGGCAAGGAGGGGTTTCCCACCATACCATGTTACGGTGAAGGTTTCAAGATGGGGTGCTTCGGATTCGACAAATTTAACAATCGCCTCTTGTATGGCTTCTGACATAGTGGAAGCGCGGAGAACGGATCCTTCATAGCAGTACACACACCGGAAGTTACAATTTGATGTAGCGGCAATTACCAATGAGAGATGAGAACGGTTGTATCGGAACAAAGTTGCTCATACTTCAAAATAGCTTTTTCGTCAATGGAATCGCCAATAATGAATCCACCGGTCTTCAGGTCCTTCAAAAAGCCTCATATGAGATTTTTTGATGAGTCTGTCGGAAATTTTCATATTGTTCGACTTTAGAATGGCCAACGAGCGCAAGGGCGAGCGATTTTGCATTGAACATCAATTTCTGTGAAGGATTGGTTAGAAAATCATAGATACTGTTATATTGCTATACTTTCATGACTATACTCCTTGGTATTTTTATAATGTGCGAAGATGATTTTGTTTTACTCAAATACAATGAGAAAGTCCATATTATGGTAATGAAAAACGGTTTTTCTGTCATGAAAAGGCAACAAAAAAGACATTGAGCTAGTAACTGAAACTGACTCAATGTCTTTCAACTAAGAAAAAGCTTTTATGATATCGTGGAGTATTTTCATTTGCTGTGGTGAAAAATCTTTTCCTCGCTGACTTGGCGCTAAGAATTCCCTGCGCAAATCTTCAAGGATAGCTTGCTGTGCAGGAGCAAGGCCTGATAATGAAAGTGACTCACTTGTTTCAAGATCAAGGAGCTCATCGGTGGAAATGCCGAACAATAAAGAGATACTAGCAAGGACATCTAGAGGAATTGCATGGGCATCACTTTCATACCCGCTGATTGTTGAAACAGCCTTGTTCAGACGCTTTGCTAAATCGGCTTGCGTCCAGTTTCGACTTTCTCGTAATGATTTGAGTTTTTCGCCAAGATAATGCTCCATTTTAGTCCACTCCTATCATATAGAGTGTACTATTTGCGATTTCAACATAATCGTATTATAGTCACTATAAGATTCGATTATGTTGAATTTTTGTTGACTTGAAGGAGTGTCTGGGATATTTTGAATAACAAAAAGCTGGTTCGTTTATCTTGGGGGGAATTTCAGATGAATGTATTGATCTGTGATGATGAATGGAGTGTTACGGAGCAGGTTTCAGAGCTGCTTCAAAAGCATTGCGCAGAAACTGGAACGCAGGTGCGGTTTCACCTGTTTGATGCTCCCTGTGCAATCAAAGACTTTGCGGAGTACGATATTGCGATTCTGGATATTGATATGGGAAACTTCAGCGGCATTGATCTGGCGCGGAGACTTCGGAAAGAAAAACCGGGGATCGTTATCATTTTTCTGACGAACTTCATCCAGTATGCGCCGGAAGGGTTTGAGGTACAGGCGTTTCGGTATCTTTTGAAAAGTGATATGCAGGAAAGACTGGTATCCTATTTTGAGGACGCAGTCAGGGAAGTGGTTCGGGAAAAACAAATCATTACGATATCTGTCAATTCAGAATTGATCGATATCCCGGTAAATCATATTCTCTATCTGGAGTCAAATCTGCGAATCATTATCATGCACCTGATCCATGACGAACGGAAGGAATATCGGTTTTATGGAAACATGACGGATTTGTCAGAAAAGTTGGAAGACCTTGGATTTCTGCGGATCCAAAAGTCTTTTTTGGTAAATATGGAGTACATTGAACAGATGCAGTATGAGAAGGTGAGCTTGCGCGGCGGGATCGTTTTGCCCTCAAGTGCTAAAAATCGCAAAGAACTAAAACAGCATTACTTGAAATGGAGAGGGAAAAATCGATGGATGATCTCTTGAGCTTTCTTTATACCGTGATTGATACGCTGTCGCTGGTATTCTTTCTAGATGCGTTTGCCACCAGACGCTGGGATAATTGGAAATTCAAACTGGGTGTCGGGTGTTTTGTTGCGCTACTTTTTTGGGTGCTGCAGGTTCCGTTTGTATTCTTCGGGCGAGATCAGGCTATGAAGATTGGCATGATTCTTTTGTCGTACACGATAAGCGCAAGAGTCCTATACAAAGAGATTTCCGATAAAATGCTGCTGCTGTTGGTTTGCATAGAATACCTTGTTACCTATTACCTATCATTCGGCCTCGGTATGATGGGGGCTTTTATCTGCGGAGTGGATGGAGAATCTTTTCAGACAAGTTTTCCGCGTGCAATGGTCTACGGCTGGATCAATTATTCAACAGAACTCTTTCTGGCATATACATTTCGACGAGTTATGAGGAAAAGAAGCTTTTCGGGAAGACCCAATAGGTTGACTGGCGTACGGTCATGGCTCTACTTTTTGTTTCCAAGTACATCGGTTGTGATGCTTGTGCTTTTGCTGTACATGACAACTGGGAAAAACGCAAGTGAAATGGTGATTGCTGCTGCCTGCGGTTTGATTTTTGCTACCAATGTGGCCGTTTTATATCTTTTGGAACGGATGGAAAAGACGGTTGAAAATCAGGAAAGAGTTTTGGCACTGGAACAACAGCTTCAGTTTCAGGCTAAAAATATGGAATCGGCAAGTCAGCTTTACACTGCTCAGCGACATAAGGTGCACGACTTTCGGGCACACCTTAACACGCTTCAAGGTCTTTTGGAAAATCAGGAGTACGATGCGGCAGAACAATATTTGAATTCTGTGACCCAAGAGCAAACAGATCGATTGTTCTTAGTAAACTCCCACCATGCGATTTTGGATGCGCTGTTCAATACGAAAGCAACTGAAGCGATTCAAAAGGGAATTGAAATCGATTTTGAGCTGAATGATTTATCGACGCTTCCTTTTGATGTATCGGATATGGTCGTTTTGTTTTCCAATCTACTAGATAATGCAATTGAAGCATGCGAAAAAATCAATAGCAATAGAGTGATTCGCGTTTCTGCTGTGCTGAAACAAAGCTTTTTGTTTTCTATTCGAAATACGACCCTTCCGGTCGAAATAAAAAATGATACGATCAAAACGACAAAACCGAATGCACATCTTCACGGATTCGGGCTTTCCAATATAAAACTTATTCTGAACAAATATCATGCAGACTTTGTTATGGACTATGAAGATGGATGGTTTCAGTTTACCGGAGAGATTGAAACATAGCCGATTTTATGACATTGAAACCAGATTTCGTTACAAAATCATGGACGTGGAGCCGCATAAGGTGTATTTCACAGGTAAAAGTTTTTGATGGTAAGAATCTTCAATGAATGAAATTGCAAAAAAACTCGCCGGCATCTGTGTGAAAAATAAGCTTGTTGCTCCGGAGATGTTTGAGTGGTGTGTTTACAGTATTGAAAAAAAAATGGTGACATTTTGCACATGGGTAGTATTGATTTCAATTGGTGCACACCTGTTTGGATTTCCATGTACCTTGTGCTTTACTCTTGGATTTCTTGTATTGCGGCGTAGAACAAATGGATATCATGCGAAAACATATATTAGATGCTTGATTGGATCGATTCTGATTGAATGCAGCTCTATATTTGTAGTACGAAATACTCCGATGGAATGGCTGATACTCATTATTGTTTTATCAAATCTGATGGTTCTCAAGGTTGCCCCTGTCAACAACAAACAAATTCATTTGACAGCAGGTGAAATGAACGCCATGAAAAAGGAAATACGAAAGATACTTATTGGAATGGATATTCTATGCCTTCTGTGCGTTTTTTGTTATCCGGCAAGTGATATGGGAAAAGGATTAGTCGCTGCACTGGCGGCAGATGCGATAACGCTAGTGGCGGCTGATTTATATAAAGCAAAGGAACGGTGATTTTATGAAGTACAATACCTCAAAAGTAATCCAGAAGACACTCAACGATATGATTAGGCGAGATATGGAAGGTTGGCCACCGGTCTGCACAGGCTGGATGTATCAACCGAAACGTCCGGAACAGATGCAGAAGGAAGAAAATGCGCTCAGAATGAAGACCGAAAAAACGAACCCGAACCTCTAAAGAACCAGACGGGTAATTTTTCTTCGACGCTATATGACGCTACATATAGTTCAGTTCCGTCAATAGGGGTGTTTCCGCATTCATTATTGATAGCAATAGGGAGTTTCCCTTTTACTATTATGGAGATTGTAATGTGCAATTCCCATACTCCGCCCGCCTTGCCATCATCGACAAAGAAAGGACGAAGAAACATGAAAAGGAGATTGATCGAGTACCAATCAAGCCCTGGCAGCCAGAACTTGGTTCGCCGCCGACTGCTTTCCTGCACTCCGACCTTATGGCGCAGCTTGCGACTGCGTTGCTCTGTGGTCGGAGGGCTGGCTTATGTACTTTGATTCTTACGCCGCCGGCAAACGTATCCAGTACCTGCGCAAGGTCAATGGCATGACGCAGGAAGAGTTGGCAATCAAACTGAATATCAGTGACCGCCACCTCCGTCGAATTGAACGAGGGGAAGAAGCACCGTCGATTGATCTTTTTGCTGAGCTCAAGGAGACTTTTCGTACCACGCTGGACTACTTGATTGTTGGACATTCCCCCTCTGAGGAAGAAGAACTGTTAAGGAAGAAAATCTGTACAAAATTGCATCGTATCGCGCGTAGCTTAGATGCTGTTGCGGACGATTTATAATTACACATGACTGCCCTTCTGGATAGTCGGCTCAAATGAGCTGCTATCTGGAAGGGCTTTTTTCTTTGAAAAAAGCAAAATCGCATTTTTGAAAATTGCGAAACAAAACAAGACGTAAGTACGCATGGTTTTACACGAAACCGGACGTAATAGGTCCGGTTTTTGAGTGGAAAAGCGGACCTATCACGTCCTAAAAAAGCATTCAGCTTTCAGGTACACTATGGTCACAGCAAGGGCAACACCCCAGATGGGGAGAAGCCCGAAGCTGTAAGCCGTACCTTGAAAACTGAATATCATTCCCTCGGACAAAACAATGAAACTTCCGTAACTCGCGGCCCGGTCATAACGAAGACGGGGTGGCTGAAGAAGCCAATGTGGAGTGTGGGTGCAAGTCCCCACTTACCGAGGTGCATTCCAAATCCAACGGGGGTCGAGGACAAATAGGTTGGAAAAACTTAAAGCAAAACTTCAAAGCCCACCACCGGGATTCTTCTGAATCTAGGCAGTGGGCTTTTTCCATACCGAATATTCATTCTGATGACACGGAGGTAATGATTATGAGCCGTACTTTTACCCACAAGACCGACGAATCGACCCTGACCACCCTCTGCCCCCGCTGCCTGAATGCCTTTCGGAACACGCGTGGCATCCGTGTCCGCCGTGCAGACCCCTATCAGCTCACAAAGGAGCCTTGCACCTACTGCCAGACCAACTTCGGCTACGACTACTACATCCAGCCCACCAGCCCGAAATCCACCTACTTTAAGAAGGGACGGTTTGATGATGAATCTGAATGCGCTTAAGATCGACCCGGAGTTTCAAGGCAAGATCCCGCCGCTGAACGCCGAGGAGGAGCACATCTTAGAGCAAAACATGATTCAGGAACGACGACTTCTGAACCCAATCATCATCTGGAACGGTTACATACTGGATGGACATTCCCGGTATCGTATCCTCAAGCATCACCCGGAAATCGCTTTTGAAGTGAAGGAAATCCAGTTGCCTGACCGTTATGCTGCACTGGCATGGATCTGCCAGAACCAGCTAGGCCGCAGAAATCTTGACCCTGAACGCAGGAAATTTTTGATGGGAAAAGCCTATGAATCCCAAAAGTTATCTGACTGGGGTGAAAATCCTCAAAATCGCAATAAGCAAAGCGGTCGATTTGCTCCATGTGGTCAAAATGACCACATGGACACCCACCTCCGCACCTGCGAAAAAATCGCACAAGCGAATGGTGTCAGCCCCAAATTTGTCCGGCGAGCAGAAAAATACGCCAACGGTATAGATGCTGCTGAAGCTGCCGTCCCCGGTGCAATGGAGGAAATACTGACCGGGCATATCAAGGCTACCGATGCCGAGATCACCGCTTTGGCGCAAACCCCAAAAGAAGAAATCCCGGCAATCATCAAGGAGCTGCGCAAACCCAAGAAGGACCGAAAAGCTAAGAAGCCGACAAGCCCGGAAAAATCCGATGTTGTTGCCGACGATGCTCCTGATTCCGATGAAGTCCATACCGAGAGCGAAATCACACCCGTAAGCAATTCGCCTCCGGATTTCAAAAGGAGTATCCAAGGTCACAAACGCTGTCTTACCGACGAAGATCGAAAACGACTTCGGCAATCCATTGACAACCGCCATCATAAAACGACCGTTGCGAACGGCTCAATTATGATGTGCGAAGTTCAGGGCGCAAAGGAGGATTTTATCCGCCGCTGGAATCTCGTATTCAAAGACTATCCCGATGTTTTTGAGGACAACGACTGCCGAAGTGCCATTCTTTTTCTGATTGATGACACTTCTGCCTATCTTCAGACGATAAAGGAGAGAGTGCTATGATGATTTCTAATCTGAACCTTGCCAAGCTGCCCGAATGTGTTTGCGAGATGCGCTACATCGACAGCGCACTCTTGACTCCGTGTGCTGAATACCAGCGTGTTTTGCGCACCAGAAAGGTGGAGGAGATCTCTGCCACCTTTTCGGAGTACGTTGCCAACGAACCGAGAGTCAGCTACCGTGATGGTCGCTACCATGTTTTTGATGGTCAGAACACCATCGAAGCTCGTATCGCCTGCAACGGAGGTCATGACCTCCCGATCCTCTGCAAAGTCTTTCACGGCCTTTCCAAAAAGGATGAAGCCCTTTTGTTTGCTGTTCAGACGGGCATTTCCACCGATCTGACCGCAGGTGAGCGGCTTCGTGCTGACATCGTGGCAGAAGATGAGGATGCCTGTGCATTTGTTGCAGCCACCGAAGCAACTGGTGCTACTTTTGCACTGGATGGCATCCGAGCCGAGTGGAAGATCTACTGCATCCGCTCTGCCTATTATATTTATAAGAACTACGGTTCTGACATCTATCAGGAAGCCCTGAAGATCATCGTGGAGGCATGGTGGGGCGATTCCGATTCCTTCCTGTCCGGTATCCTCCACGGCGTTACTCGCTTTGTGGCAATGTACCGGGATGAGTACAGCCGGGAGCGTCTGATCGCACGGCTCTCCACGGTGCACCCCAAAACCATCACCAAAAATGCGCGAAAGGACACGGGCAACACCGCCGACCGCCACATGAAGCAGATTCTGGAGATCTACAATGGCTCTAGCCGTTCTCTGAGCCTTCCTGTAAAACGTTGATGCTCTCGCCTTTATCGGCATACTCCTTTTTCCTGCAAGAGCCGCCTGCCATAAACGGGCGGCTCTTGCTACATATAGAAGGATAGGAGGTCTGATCGCTATCATACCAAAAGACTGGAAATACCTCAGAGGGGACATTTACTATGCAGATATGGAGCCGCACATCGGCTCCGAACAGGGCGGCACCCGCCCTGTGGTGGTTCTGCAAAACGATGTAGGAAACCGCTATGCGCCTACCCTTATTGTGGCGACAGTGACTTCCCGCACCGAGAAAAAGAAATACCAGCCCACGCACGTTCTGATAGCCCACAATACAGCCTTTGAGAAGCCGTCTGTGGTTCAGCTGGAACAGATATTCACGATAGACAAAAGCCGCGTACAGCGCTTCTTAGGTCGGCTTACGCAGGATGAAATGCAGGAGATTGAGAAAGGCGTTGTTTCCAGCCTTGACCTCAATGAACTGTTTTTCAAAATTAAAACTGTTAGTATATAAAAGGAGAATTATTTGGGCGAAGAAACTATGAATCCCCGTGATGCGTACCGTGTGATGCTCCGGGATTATCCGGATGTGCTGAACATCGACCAGATGTGCGAGATATTGAGCGTCAGCACAAAAACCGGGTATGCGATTCTGAAAAAAGGGAGCGTCCAGCATTTGAAGGTCGGACGCTCCTACCGCATCCCCAAGGCACATCTTTTGACCTATCTCATCGGATTCGCACCCGGTCACACCATCCGGGCGTGACATCCTTGCATTCTCTCCTGCCGTTGGGTACACTGATGGTGTCAGCGGCAGAAGTTACATATTCAAGTGGATGCAAAGACAGGAGGAAACACTATGGTAGCAGGGCATCTGCAAGAAAAAAATGACTTCTATTACATCGTTCTGAGTTACAAGGACGCAGCTGGAAAGCGAAAGACCAAGTGGGAAGCCACCGGTCTGTCCGTCAAGAGGAACAAGAAGAAAGCCGAGGCTCTTTTGCTGGAACGTCGGCGGAACTTCATGGTTTCCACCGCACCTGCGGAGATCCGCTTAGACGATGACATTCTCTTTTCGGACTTCATGCTGAAATGGCTGGAAGTCACGAAAAGCACTATCCAAATCACGACCTATGCAAGCTATCAGGGAATGGTGGAGCGTGTGATCGTTCCTTATTTCCGAAAGCGCAATATCAAGCTGGTAGACCTGAAAGCCACCGACTTGCAGGACTTCTACACCAAGCAGCTTGAACGGGTCAAGGCGAATTCCGTGATCCACTATCATGCAAACATCCACAAGGCGTTGAAGTATGCGGTGAAGATCGACCTAATCCCCACCAATCCGGCAGATAAGGTCGAGCGTCCGAAGAAGAACGAGTTCAAAGGCAGCTATTACAGTGCCGATGAGATTCATGCTTTGACGGAGATCGCAGAGGGCACCAAACTGGAGATCCCGGTTCTGCTGGCATCCTTCTACGGCCTGCGCCGCAGCGAGGTGCTGGGTCTGAAATGGGATGCAATCGACTTTGAAGCCAACACGTTGGAGATCAAGCACATCGTCACGCAGGCATCCATCGACGGCAAAAAGGTTCTGGTGCAGGCTGACCGTGCAAAAACGAAGTCCAGCCTGCGGACGCTGCCCCTTGTGCCGCCCATCCGTGACCGTCTGCTGATGCTGAAAGGTCAGCAGGACACCTACCGCCGCCTGTGCGGTAAAAGCTACAACCGGGAGTATCTCGGCTATCTGTGTGTGGACGAGATCGGGAACATCATCCGTCCCAACTACGTTTCCGAGCAGTTCCCGAAGCTGTTGGAGAAAAACGGTCTGCGTCCTATCCGCTTCCACGACCTGCGTCA
>PPYE01432801.1_pt1 | contig 29601 bp, 22 predicted proteins | sample 1559881 | NCBI WGS metagenome assembly PPYE01 (sample SAMN08240022, study PRJNA423297) | Human gut metagenome, whole genome shotgun sequencing project. | reverse complement strand
ATATCCATGCGGAAGGCCCGGCGGCTATGTGCTGGATTCCAAAGTTATTTGGAAAACGGGTTGTAGTGACAATCCACGGAGCTTGTGAAATAATAGAGACAACCGGAAAAAAGCCTGATAAATCAAGGGTTTTGGCGGCTTCGCTGCATCACGGCCTGTCCGAGCTCGAACACGGCACACATACGGCGTTATATGCTGTGCGGCAAGGGACGGCCTGTGTGTGCCGGCATCAAATTTGACTCGGGCGAGGCGCTTTTTTTGTGCAGGGCAGTCGCATCCGGCGGGCAACTGTGCTATAATCAGCAGGGTGGGCCTGACGGGCCTGCCGAATTTCAACCGAAAGGGAGCATCACCATGACCTTTGCCGAAATGCCCTACCATCGCCCCGACCTGGCCGCGATGAAGGCCGAGTACGACGCCATCACGGCCCGGCTGCGCGACGCGGCCGACTATGAAACCGCCCGCGCCGCTTTTTTGGACAACGACACGCTGGAACGCCACATCGCCACCCAGGCGACGCTGGCCAGCGTCCGCCACAGCATCGACACGCGGGACGAGTTCTACAACGCCGAGCAGAAGTTCTGGGACGCCGCCGACCCCGAACTGCAGACCTGCCGCGACGCCTTTACGGCCGCGCTGCTGGCCAGCCCCTTCCGCGCCGAATTTGCGGCCGAGTACGGCGAACTGATGTTCACCAATGCCGAAATCACCCGCAAGGCGTTCTCGCCCGCGATCGTCGCCGATATGCAGCGGGAAAACGAGCTCACCCAGGAATACGAGAAGCTGCTGGCCAGCGCCCAGATTCCGTTTGAGGGCGGCGTCTACACGCTGAGCCAGCTCGAACCCTTCAAGACCGACGCCGACGACGCCCGCCGCCTGGCCGCCTGGAAGGCCGAGGGAACCTGGTTCAAGCAGAACCAGCCCCGCATGGATGCGATCTACGACGAACTCGTCCACCTGCGGGACGGCATGGGCAAAAAGCTCGGGTACGAGGGCTACACCACGCTGGGCTACTACCGCATGCAGCGCAACTGCTACACCAAGGCGGACATTGAAAAGTTCCGCGCCGCCGTCGTCAAGTACCTGGTGCCGCTGGCCGACCGCATCCGCCGCGCCCAGGCCGAGCGGCTGGGCGTTGCCTACCCGCTGAGCTATGCCGACGAGGCGCTGATGTTCCGCACCGGCAACCCGCGCCCGGTGGGCAGCGCCGATGACATTCTGGCCATGGGGCAGAAATTCTACGACGAACTCTCCCCCGAGACCAGCGCCTTCTTCCGCACCATGATGGACGGCAAGCTGCTCGACGTGCTGTCCACCCCCGGCAAGGCGAGCGGCGGCTACTGCACCTCCCTCCCCGATTACAACGTGCCCTTCATCTTTGCCAACTTCAACGGCACCCAGGGCGACGTCGAGGTCGTCACCCACGAGGCGGGCCACGCCTTTGCCGCCTGGATGAACCGCGACCGCGTGCCGATGCAGTACACCTGGCCCACGATGGAAGCCTGCGAGTGCCACTCGATGTCGATGGAGTTCTTCGCCTGGCCCTGGGCCGAAGGCTTCTTCGGCGCCGACGCGGCCAAGTTCCGCTACAGCCACCTGGCCGGGGCGCTGACCTTCATCCCCTACGGCACGGCGGTGGACCACTTCCAGCATATCGCCTACGAAAAGCCCGACCTGACCCCCGCGCAGCGCCATGCCGAGTGGAAGCGCCTGCTCGGCATCTACATGCCCTGGCTGCGCCTGGACGGCGACATCCCGTTCTACGGCGACGGCGAGAGCTGGCAGCAGAAGCACCACATCTATTCCAGCCCCTTCTACTATATCGACTACTGCCTCGCGCAGACCGTGTCGCTGGAATTCTGGGCCATGATCCAGCAGGACCGTCAAAACGCCTGGGACCACTACATGGCCTACACGCGCCAGGGCGGCACCAAAGTTTTCACCGAACTGTTGAAAAATGCCGGGCTGGAAAGCCCCTTTGAGGAAAACTGCCTGCGCACCGTCTGCGAGGCGGCCGGCAACTGGCTGGACAACTTTGACCTGAGCGCCCTGCACTGAGCCGCGCCCGGCGGGGGACAGATGTTCGCAAATTGCAGACAACCGGCCCCGCAACGCCCCGCCGCGCCCGGCGCCGGAACGGCGGAGCGTCCAGGAAAATAACAGGTGGGAACAACTCCTGCGTTGCCCGCAAATTGCGGACAACCGGGCGCCCGCATCGCCAGGATATGACCAAGATGCACAAATGAATAGACAAAACTTTGTATATTCTTACGGTGTTTTGGGAAAATGACTTGAATTTTCGGCCTGCCTTTGCTAGAATAAAGAAGTTGTTCATGTTTGCGTCATAGTTTCCGCCGCGGCGGCAGGGTAGGGAATAACCTGTTTCCGCACAGAAAACAAAACGGGGACCGGGGCGCGGTGTGAACCACAAGCTGTTATAAAGAGGAAGGAGACAAAAACACGTGAAAGCAAAGAGAATTGCGTCCCTGCTGCTGGCGGGGAGCATGACGGTCTCTCTGGCGGCCTGCGGCGGCCAGAGCGCTGTCACCAACAACGCTGAGGAAACCTCCTCGGCGGCGACCAGCTCCGAGGCCACGTCCGAGGCCACCGCTGAGGCGGCTGCCACCAGCACCCGCCCCACCGAGCCCAGCGGCCAGTTGGTCATCGGCACCACCACCCCCGTTGAAAACGACTTCTATGATGTCAACTTCAACGTCGCCGCCACCAACTACAGAATGTACGATCTCATCAACGGCTACGCCACGCTCACCTACACCAAGGAAGGTCAGTTCGAGTTCGACCCGACCGTCGTGGCTTCCCATGAGGAGACCGATAACGAGGACGGCACCAAGACCTACACCGTCACCATCAACGACGGCCTGGTCTGGAGTGACGGCACCCCCATCACCGCCAAGGACTATGTCTTTGCCGCGCTGCTCGAGAACAGCGACGAGATGGGCGCGATCGACGGCTACGGCAACACCGGTCTGAACGTTCTGGTCGGCTGGGATGAGTATTCCTCCGGCGAGAGCGACACCTTCGCCGGTTTGCACCTGGTCGATGACATGACCTACTCGGTCACCATCAAGGCCGAGGAACTGCCCAACCACTACGACATCACCTACGCCAGCCTGGCGCCCCGCCCGATGAGCGTCATCGCCCCGGGCTGCGATGTGGAAGAGACCGAGAACGGCGCCCAGATCACCGGCGACTTCAGCACCGAGCTGCTGCAGGAGACCATCAACAACGCCGACACCGGTTACCGCTATCATCCCAACCCGACCTGCGGCCCCTACACGCTGACCAGCTACGACACGGCCAGCCGTGAAGCCGTCCTGACCGTCAACCCCAACTACGCGGGCGACTACCGCGGTGTCAAGCCGGTCATCGAGACCCTCGTCATCCGCACCGTCTCCAACGACACGATGATGAACGAGCTGGAAGCCGGTTCTGTTGACCTGCTGTTCGAGTGCTCCGGCGGCGACACCATCAACGCCGGTCTGGACCTCGTAGAGGCGGGCACCGTCACCGACAGCTCCTTCTACCGCAACGGCTACGGCAAGCTGGAGTTTGACTGCAGCGTCTTCCCGACCGACAGCGAGAACGTCCGCAAGGCCATCGCCTACTGCCTCGACCGCAACGAGTTCGCCCGCCAGTACACCGGCGGCTACGGCGCCGTTGTCAACGCCGCCTACGGCCTGGCCCAGTGGGAGTATCAGGACTCCATCGACTGGCTGTCTGAAAACCTGAACAGCTACGAGGTCAACCTCGACGCCGCCAAGCAGCTCCTCGAAGAGGACGGCTGGACCCTGAACGCCGACGGCACCCCGTACTCCGGCACCGGCACCCGTTACAAGGAAGTTGACGGCGAGCTGAAGCCGCTGGTCATCACCTGGGGCAACTCCGAGGGCAACCCCGTCTCTGAACTGCTGGCCACCATGCTGCCCACCAACATGACCGAAGTCGGCATGGAACTGAAGCCCACCACGATGGACGTTTCCACCCTGTTTAGCTGCATCGACCACCAGGGCGATACCCTGTACAACATGTACAACCTGGCCACCGGCTTCGCCACCGCCAACTCCCCCTGGTACTACTACACCAGCGACGAAGCGTACATGGGCCAGGGCCTGAACGCCAACTGGATCACCGATCCCGAGCTGGAAGCCGCGGCCAACGCGCTGAAGACCATCCCCTATGATGATACCGAGACCTGGCTGACCACCTGGCGCGATTACATCAAGGTCTGGAACGACAAGATGCCGGACATCCCCCTGTACTCCGACGAGTACTACGACTTCTACAACGCCAAGCTGCAGGGCTGGGATCCCTCTTCCATCTGGGGTTGGGAGCGGGCCGTCCTGGACGCCTGGGTCGCCGAATAAGCCCGACTACCTGAACCTGTAAACTTGAACTCTTAGTTCCGGCGGCCCCCCTCTAGCCGGGGGGCCGCCGGCATTTTTAGGAAATGGGGGATGTCATATGGGCAAAGGACGCTACCTGCTCAAACGACTAATCTATATTGTTTTTGTATTCTTTATCATCTCAATCTTGATGTTCTTCATCTACAAAGCCATGCCCGGCGACCCGGTCACCATGATGTTGGGCGACAGCAAGAACAACATGAACCCGGAAGCCTACGTCGAACTGTACAACCGCACACGCGCACAGCTCGGCCTGGACAAGCCGCTCGTGGTGCAGTACCTGATCTGGATCGGCAACATGCTGACCGGCGACTTTGGCTACTCGACCCAGTACAAGCAGCAGGTCATCCAGGTCATCGGCGCGCCGATGATGAACACCCTGATGCTCAACGCGCTGTCCATGGTCGTCGTGTTTGTCATCGCCATCCCGCTGGGCATTGCCACCGCCGTGCACAAGAACACCTTCTTTGATAAGTTTGTGCAGGTCATCACGATTGTGGGCTACAGCCTGCCCAGCTTTATCATCGCGCTGCTGTTCATCTTCGCCTTTGCGGTCAAAATCCCGATCTTCCCGATCAGCGGCATCCGCAGCCCCGGCTTCACCGGCACCGGCACCGCCTATGTGCTGGATACGTTGTGGCACATGGCGCTGCCCGTCATCGTCATGGCCATCTCGGGCATCGGCAGCATCACCCGCTATGTCCGCGCCGAGATGATCGACGTGCTGCGCATGGACTATATCAAGACCGCGCGCGCCAAGGGCCTGCGGGAAAAGACGGTCATCTACGTCCACGCCTTCCGCAACGCGCTGATCCCGATTGTCACCATCGCCACGGCCTGGGTCGTCTCGCTGTTCGGCGGCTCCATCGTCATCGAAAACGTGTTCCTGTACCCCGGCCTTGGCCAAATGCTCATCAACGGCCTGATGCAGCGCGACTTCTCGGTCGTGTTGACCATGCAGATGTTCTACGTCGTGCTGTCCCTGGCCGGCAACGTCATTATGGACATTGCCTACACCATCGTCGACCCGCGGGTCCGGCTTGAAAACTAAGGAGGTTCCTGACAATGGCAAAGAAACGCAAAGACGCCGGCAGGAAACCCACCGCCGCCGCGGCTGCCGAGCGCATGGTGATGGGCGGTATGCCCCAGCAGGATCAGGACGAAGAACTCATGCAAAGCCCCATGCGCATGGTGGTGGCGAGCTTCATCAAGGATAAGGTCGCCATGATCGGCCTGTGTGCGTTTGTCATCGTATTCCTGTGCTGCATGATCCTGCCCTTCTTCTTCCCGATCGAACTCAACTACCAGGATGTCACCCAGGCCAACGTGGCCCCGGGCTTTGGCATGACCAAGATCCCCACCGCCCTCAAGGACAACGCCCTGGCCATCTCGACCGGCAGCACCTTCACCGTCGGCATCGACCGCGACGGCAACGTCTACGAGTGGGGCACCTTCCCGACCGAAAAGCTCAAGAACATTCCGTCCAGCTCCGAGATGGGCAAGCTGACCATGATCTCGGCCGGTCTTGACCACGTCGTCGCCGTCAATGAGGACAACGAGATCTTCACCTGGGGCAACGACCGCATGGGTCTGGCCAACCTGCCCATCGAGCTCGAACTCAACACCTCGCCCATCAAGCAGATCTCGGCCGGGTACCAGTTCTCGCTGGCCCTGACCGAGTCCGGCCGCCTGTACAACTGGGGCAGCTCCTACCTGCTCAACATCTACTTCCCCGAAGGGGTGCAGGGCAACATCGCCCAGTTTGAGGACAACACCAACATCGTCATCGCGCTGACCAACGACGGCGAGGTCGTGCCGCTGTCCAACAAGGCGTCCTCCTACACCAACGTGCCCGAGGAAGTGCAGGGCAACACCGTCGATATCGCCCTGTCGGACGAGAGTGCCGCCGCGCTGACCGCCGACGGCCGTGTGTACACCTGGGGCAACAACGTCTACGGCTCCATGAATGTGCCCGAGGAAATCCAGGGCCACGTCAAGGACATCGAGGGCGGCCGCTACCACTTCGTCGCGCTGCTGGACGACGGCACCGTCGCCTGCTGGGGCAACGATAACTTCGGCCAGACCAACGCCGCCACCTTTGACGCGCCGGTCTCCGACATTTCGGCCGGTTACTACGGCAGCTATGCGATCGACGAAAACGGCCACGCCAAGGGCTGGGGCCTGGACGGCTACCTCATGGGCACCGACCAGCTCGGCCGCGATGTGTTCCGCCGCCTGCTGGTCGGCGGCCGCATGACCATGACCGTCGGCTTTATCGCGGTCATCATCTCCACCGTCATCGGCGTGCTGGTGGGCGGTATCTCCGGCTACAAGGGCGGCAAGGTGGACAACCTGATGATGCGCCTGACCGAGATCGTCTCCTCCATTCCGTTCCTGCCGTTCTGTATCATACTGTCCAGTATTCTCGGCAACAGCATTGACCAGACGCAAAAGATCATCCTGATCATGTTCATCCTGGGCCTGCTGTCCTGGCCGGGCATCGCCCGCCTGGTGCGCGGCAGCGTCCTGGCCGAGCGCGAGCAGGAGTTCGTCACCGCCGCCAAGGCGCTCGGCGTCAAGGAGTTCGGCATCATCCTGCGCCACATCCTGCCCAACATCATCACGGTCATCATCGTCAACGCCACGCTGGACTTTGCCACCTGCATGCTGACCGAGTCCAGCCTGTCCTTCATCGGCTTCGGCGTCACCGAGCCCAACGCCACCTGGGGCAACATGCTCAACGGCGCGCAGAACGGTCAGGTCATCGAAAACTACTGGTGGCGCTGGCTGTTCCCGTCCATTGCGTTCGGCATCTGCACCATCAGCATCAACTGTGTGGGCGACGGCCTGCGCGATGCCATTGACCCGAAATCGAAGGAGAGGTGATTGACCCATGAGTTTGCTGGAGGTAAACAATCTTCATACCTACTTTAAGACCAAGAAAGGGATCGTCAAGGCGGTCAACGATGTCACCTACTCGCTGGAGGCGGGCAAGACGCTCGGCATCGTCGGCGAGTCCGGTTCCGGCAAGTCGGTTTCGGCCATGAGCATCATCAAGCTGCTGGACGGCAACGGCTGGATCGAAAGCGGCTCGGTGACCTTCAACGGCCGCGACATCCTCCACTGCACCGAGAAGGAGATGTACCACATCCGCGGCAACGAGATCTCGGTCATCTTCCAGGAGCCGATGACCTCGCTGAACCCTGTGTTCACCGTCGAGCGCCAGATCGGTGAGGTGCTGCGCATCCACCAGAACATGAGCAAGAAGCAGGCGGCCGAAAAGGTGGTCGATCTGCTGACCGACGTCAAGATCCCCAACCCCGCGCGTGTGGCCAAGCAGTACCCGTTCCAGTTGTCCGGCGGTATGCGCCAGCGTGTCATGATCGCCATGGCCCTGGCCTGCAAGCCCAAACTGCTCATCGCGGACGAGCCCACCACCGCCCTGGACGTGACCATCCAGGCGCAGATCCTCAAACTGATGAACGACCTCAAGCGCCAGACCGGCACCTCGATTTTGTTCATCACCCATGACCTGGGCGTCATCCACGAGATGGCCGACGAGGTCGCGGTCATGTACTGCGGCCAGATCGTCGAGAAGGCCGACGCGAAGGAAATCTTCCACAAGTCGGTCTACTCGCACCCCTACACCGAGGGCCTGATGATCTCGATTCCGCGCCTGAACACCCCCAAGGGCAAGCGCCTCGACGCGATCCCCGGCGCGGTGCCCAACCCCCTGTACCTGCCCAAAGGCTGCAAGTTCGCGCCCCGCTGCAAGTACTGCACCCAGAAATGCCTGGAGGCCGAACCCCCACTGACCGAGGTGGGCCCCAACCATCAGGTACGTTGCTTCTATCCGGAAAAGGCGGTGAGACAACAAAATGCAAAATGAGAACAAGGATCGCAAAGTCCTTTTGGAAGTGCGCGATGTCAAGCAGTACTTCCCGGTGAAAAAGACCAAGCTCCGTGAAAAGCAGCGCTATGTCCGCGCCAACGACGGCATCACGCTGGATATTTACGAGGGCGAGACCTTGGGCCTTGTGGGCGAATCCGGCTGCGGCAAGTCGACGCTGGGCCGCACGATCCTGCAGCTTTACCCGCAGACCCACGGCGACATCATCTACCACAAGGACGGCAAGGCCATCAACCTGAAAGAGCAGACCCCCGAGCAGATGCGTGTGCTGCGCAAGGACCTGCAGTTGATCTTCCAGGACCCGTACTCCTCGCTCAACCCCCGCATGACGGTGGGCCAGATCATCGGCGAGGGCCTGACCTCCCACGGCATCTTCAAAAAGAATGACCCCGCCATGAAGGAGTACATCTTCAAGGTCATGCAGGAGTGCGGCCTGGATACCTACATGTTCAACCGTTACCCGCACCAGTTCTCGGGCGGTCAGCGCCAGCGCATCGGCATTGCGCGCAGCCTGGCGCTCAACCCCCGGTTCGTCGTCTGTGACGAGGCGGTCTCGGCCCTGGACGTGTCCATCCAGTCCCAGATTCTGAACCTGCTGTCCGACCTCAAGAAAAAGGCGGGCCTGACCTACCTGTTCATCACCCACGACCTCAGCGTCGTCAAGTACATCAGCGACCGCATCGCCGTCATGTACCTGGGCAATCTCGTCGAACTGGCGGACGCCGAGGCGCTGTTCAGCGACACGCTGCACCCCTATACCGAGGCGCTGCTGTCGGCCATCCCCACCACCGAGGAAAACAACGGCGGCCGCGAGCGCATCCTGCTCGAGGGCGATATTCCCAGCCCGGTCAGCCCGCCGTCCGGCTGCAAGTTCCACACCCGCTGCCGCTACTGCCAGGAAAAGTGCAAACACGAAGTTCCCGAGTGGCGCGAGATCGGCGAAAACCATTGGGTGGCCTGCCACTTCCCGCTGCACGAAAACAACGCCCCCACCGGCGAAGTGATTGAGTGAGTGAACCCCCTGTCCGCCCGGGCAGATACGGAGAAAGGAAAACAGCGATGTTCTTTCAAAAAAGCTCAAACGCGTCATGAACGACCCCAAAAAGGCCGAGGAACGCTTTGCCAAAACGCTCGAGGAGGCCCCGCTCGAAAAGGGGGACCGCCTGGCGATGATTCTGGCGGCGCTGGCCGTGTTCATCCCGGCGCTGCTGGGCATCTTTGCGGTGATTGCACTGGTGCTGTATTTCTTCTTCTTCCGTCATTTTTAAGCTGTCACGCTTCCCTTGTCCCTATCCTTTAACCCATACAAAGGCGGCCCCGTCTGCGGAACTCTCCGCGGCCGGGGCCGCCTTTTTGTGCGGGCCGCCTTGCCGCGCGCCCCCTGCGCTTGACTTTTGCGCAGCCATTTTATAATGGATATGTCTGCCATTGGTAGTTAAGCGCAACCCGGCGGGACTTTTTTTATTTCGAGGTGAGTTACATAAGATGCACAAGTACCCTAAAACAGTTCTGTCAAACCAACAGCAGATTCAGTCTTATATTGATGCTGGCATGATTGTTTCCTCTCAAGATGATGCTAGGGAAGCATTGACAACAATTGGATATTATAGATTGAGAGGCTATAGCTTCTGAACTGAAAAAGCTGTAGATTGCGCGAATGGGAATCCTATGTTACAATGGTACAAAACAGGGAGTCAAGGAAGGCCGGGGATGGCCGTTGTGCATTTCGTTCCGGTTTTTCACAGAAAGAGGCAAAGCATGCAAAATCTGCAGGAACGTACACTCTATAGCGTAGTGGTGGCGGATGACGAAGACGAGCTCCGTGAATCGGTTTGCAGTATGGTACCGTGGGAAGAGCTGGGGTTCCGGTTGGTCGGCAGCGCCAGCAATGGTTTGGACGCTCTGGAGCTGGTGGAGGAAAAAGAACCCGACCTGCTTTTGACAGATATCCGCATGCCCTTCATCTCGGGGATTGAACTGGCGCGTCAGGTACGGGAGATCCGTCCAGTCATCAACATTGCGTTCCTGAGCGGGTATGATGACTTTGAATATGCCAAACAGGCTATTCAATACAACATCATCAGCTATATGCTCAAACCATTGACCATTGACGGGCTGGCCGCCGAACTGCGCAGCATTCGCCAGAAAATCGACGATCGGTTTGCCGTGCTGCGTCAGGCTACGGCCGCTTTTGCGGAACAGGATGCCCGCAGCGCTTTTTTGATGCCGCTTGTGCTTGACGATTACAGTGCGCAGGAAGCCGGACTTGAAACCCAGGCGCTGGTTTACGCGCGGCAGTGCGGGTTGCTGCGCGATGCGGAAGATACCCCGCATTATGTGGTTCTGGTGGCCAGTCTGGTGGATGGGGCCGGCAACAATGTGACCCGGCCTTCGTTCGTTGCGGCGGTGGACACTGTTGCAGGCAAATATCTGCGCCATGCCTGCTTTTTCAGCGTGGGGCGGGTGATCACCGTGCTGCTGGGAAACCCGTCTGATTATGAAGAGTACCTGCATATCCTGGCGGATGAAATTCCGCAAGTGGCGGCCCGTGTGCTGGGGCTTGGCTGCTGCCTTGGCGTCAGCCGGCAGACGGACCGTCTCATCGGCTTGCACGCAGCCTATCGCGAAGCGATGGAAGCGCTGCGCAGCCGTGACCCGCAGGAAAATGGGGCGCGGTTTATTGGCGACCTGCGCCCGGCAGACAAGGGCGGCAGCCTGCTTTGCCGCCGCGCGCTGCAGGCGCTTGATCAACATTATATGGATGCCGATCTTTCTCTTGTATCGCTCAGCGGCATGCTGGAAGTAAGCCCCAATTATCTGAGCGCGGTAATAAAAAAATATGCGGGGGAAACTTTTATCAATATCCTGATCCGCAAACGGATGGAGGCCGCCCGCACGCTTCTGCTGACCAGTTCGTTAAAAATACAGGATATCGCACGCCAGTGCGGGTATCTGGATCAACACTATTTCAGTTATTGCTTCAAAAAATATAGCGGCGTGTCGCCAAATGCATTGCGCCGCCAACACTCGGCACAGGCCGAAGGAACACGATGAACCCGGCCGGCCGCAGATGGAAAACACCCCGGATCACAACCATCCTGGTGGGGATGGTTGTGGGGGTGGTGGCGGTTGTCCTCTGCATTTGCATTCTGGTATTCCTGGCAACATACCGCCGCGCCATGGTGCAGACGGCTGTAACCAATAGCGCACAGGCGGTTTCGCAGGTGACAACTACGGTGGAGGATTACCTGCAGGGTATGAACCAGACCCTGGAACTGGTGGTTTCCTCTATGCAGCAGGATTACCCCAGCAGGAAAGAACTTCTCTCCGCTTTGCTGGAAGTGCGCCCGGAGGTTGTGGCAATCACAAGCTATACGGACAGGGGGCAGATGCTTGCCTGCTGGGCGCTGGACCGGACGCCGAGGGAAACAATTCATGAGAACCTTTCCTTTGATGCTGCACGTGTTGCAGAAGGGGCGGAGTTCTATATCACGGCGCCGCATGTGGAAACTATTTTTGAAGGATATTACCCTTGGGTTGTGACAATGGCGGCCCGCATGCCGGGCCAGGGGGCGGCGGACTGGGTCTCGCTGGACCTGAGCTTTTCCAATATTTCCAGTTACATCAACAATGTGGGTATTGGCCCGCATGGTTATTGTTTCCTGATGGATACGGAAGGAAACATTATCTACCATCCGCAGCAACAGCTGCTGTATTCCGGCCTTAAGAGCGAGGAAACCACAAGGTTGAAGACCCTGCCGGACGGCAGTTATGTAGAGGATACCTGCATTTACAGCCTGCACAGCGTCGGCCGCAGCGGGTGGCGGGTGGTTGGCGTCAGCTATGTCGATGAGGTGGTTGGCCGCAGCGTGAACCGGGCGATGCAGTTGGCGCTGCTGCTGGCCGGCGTTGCGCTGGGGGTGGCGTTGCTGGCCAGCGGGCTGCTTTCTCATTTGCTGGGGCGGCCGCTGCGGGGGCTGGAAACAGCGATGGAAAACTTTGAAAAGGATGCAGACCATTTCAGTTACCGGCCGGTTGGCGGTACACGGGAAGTGCAGGAACTCTCCGATTCGTTCGGCCATATGGTCGAACGGATTCAAAAACTGATGTCTACCGTGCGTGAGGAGGAAGTAAACCTGCGCAAAACCGAGCTGAAGGCGCTGCAGGCCCAGATCAACCCGCATTTTTTGTATAATACCCTTGACTCAATCGCCTGGATGTGTGAGCGTGGCCGCAATGCAGATGCCGTGCAGATGGTGCATGCCCTTGCGCGGCTGTTCCGAATCAGTATCAGCAAGGGGCATGAGCTGATTCCGATAGCCAAAGAGCTTGAACATGCAGAAAGTTATCTTCAAATCCAGAAGTACCGATATAAAAACCGCTTTACCTATTCGTTCCATGTGGATGAGAGCTGCACGGACTATCTTTGCAACAAAATTACACTGCAGCCCCTGATTGAAAACGCAATCACCCACGGGCTGGATCTGCTTGTGGAGGAAGGAAAAATCGAAGTGGAGGTTTGCCGGGATGGGGCGGATATTCTGCTGCGGGTGCGGGACAATGGGATCGGCATGGACCCGGAGCAGGTGGCGGCGCTTGTATCGCATGAGCCGAGCGACCGCACAGGTATTGGCATCAAGAATGTCAACGACCGGCTGAAAATATATTTTGGTGAAGCGTACGGGCTGACCATTGAAAGCGAACCCGATGTAGGAACCTGCGTTACGGTGCGGATGCCCAAATTGACAGGGGGACAAAACGATGCGGCCAACGTTTAAAACACTTGGCAAGCTGTGGTTGGGACTGGTTCTGGCCGGTCTGCTTGCCGCTTGCCAGGAGGGAGAAGTGCCGGCGACGCGCCGCCAGGTGGCCCTGGTGGCCAAATCTACCGAGACGGAGTTTTGGCGGTCAGTGTTCGCCGGCGCGGAAGCCGCTGCGGCAGAGTACAACCTGGAACTTTCCATTGCAGGCCCCGAGACTGAGGAGGACTACGCCGCGCAGAATGAGATGGTCCAGGAGGCTGTTGCACAGGGAGCGGAAGCCATTGTCTTTTCAGCCATCGACTATGAGAACAACGCGGGGGCGATTGAGGAAGCGATCCGGGCCGGCGTCCGGGTGGTGGCGATTGACAGCGGCGTGAACGCCGATGGCGTGAGTACATACATTGGCACGGACAACTACGCGGCCGGGCGCCAGGCTGCCCAGGCGGCGCTGGATGCCATGGCGGAAGATGTAAAGGTTGGGATTGTCAACTTTGATGTCAACAGCGCCAACGGCCAGGAACGGGAACGCGGCGCCAGAGAGGCCTTTGAAGAATCCGGGCGGGCCGAAATTGTTTCGGTAATCAATACGCTGGCAGAAGCGGAAGATGCCTGTGAAGGCACTGTGGCCATGCTGCAAGACCACCCGGAAATCAATGCGCTTCTGGCTTTCAATGAACCGACAACCGTCGGTGCGGCGCAGGCGGTGGAACAGCTTGGCCGGACAGAGGAAATCTGGCTTGTCGGGTTTGACTCCAACGTGGCGTCTGTTGATGCAATGCAAACCGGGGCGGTGGATGCGCTGGTGGTGCAGAACCCGTATGCAATGGGGTATCTTGGCGTTGAAAGCGCGTACCGGCTGCTTGCTGGCCAGAAGGCCGACGTGCCGGTTTTGCAGGATACAGAGACAAGCACAGTAACGCGGGAAACGATGTTTACACTGGATAGCCAGAAGGTACTTTTTGCGTTTGAATAGGGCAAAATGGACAAAAACCGCTGACGACATTTCTCTGTTTTGAACAAGATAATAAAATAACACCCCTTTGATCGGTGAAATTTTACCTTGTACTTTCCGCGATTTTCCTTTACCATGTAGATAGAGTGAGAGCGGAGGCTTGCCCGCTTTCAATGAAACGAAGCCGGCCTTGCGCCGCAGGATGCTGTGAATCTGCCATACAGCTTCTGCGGCTGGGCCCGGCCCATCTACAGGAGGGAACAACCCATGAAAAAACTTCTTGCACTGACCGTCGCCGCTGCGATGACGCTCAGCCTGGCCGCCTGCGGCGGAAACGGTTCCAGCACTTCGGAAGCTTCTTCGGAAGCTGCCTCTTCCGAAGCGACCACTTCGGAAGCCGCAACCTCGGAAGGCACGGAGGCGGATGCTGCCGGTAGCAGCGATTTTGACGCCACGGTGCTGTACTACACCTACGCCGATACCTATATCTCGAGCGTGCGCACCGCGCTGGACGCCGAGCTGGAGGCCGCGGGCATTACCTATCAGGACTATGACTCCAACAACGCGCAGAACACCCAGAATGAATATATTGATACCGCTATTTCGAACGGCACCGACCTGCTGATCGTCAACATGGTTACCTCCGGTTCTTCGGATACTGCCAACTCGATCTGCGATAAGGCTGAGGCCGCCGGCATCCCGGTCATCTTCTTCAACCGCGCGGTGGAAGAAGACACCAACGTTGGCGCCGTGCTTGGCGCCCGTCAGAACATCGCTTTTGTCGGCACCGACGCCCCCGAGGCCGGCCACATGCAGGGCGCGATGATCGGCAACTACCTGATTGAGAATTACGACGCAGTAGACCTCAATGGCGACGGCCAGATCTCCTACGCGATGTTCATGGGCGACGCTTCCAACGTCGAGGCTATCTACCGCACCCAGTATTCGGTTGAGGACGCCAACGCGATCCTGACCGAGAACGGCTACCCCGAACTCGTCTACTTCGATTCTTCCAACGAGAGCAAGTACCAGCTTGACATGACCGGCGCCTGGAGCGCGCAGGCTGCGATGGAGTACATGCAGACCAACCTGAGCCAGTACAGCACCGCGAACAACAACATGATCGAGCTCATCATCTGCAACAACGACAACATGGCCGAAGGCTGCATCACCGCCCTGCAGGCCGCAGGCTACAACAACGGCGAAGGCACCACCACGATCCCGGTCTTCGGCGTCGACGCGACCGATTCCGCCCAGCAGCTGATCGCCGCCGGCACCATGACCGGTACCATCAAGCAGGACGCCGAGGGCATGGCGAAGTGCATTGCCCAGCTGGCCCAGAATGTTGCCAACGGTGAAGACTTGCTGGCCAACACCGATTCCTACACCAAGGATACCGCCAACAACCTCAACAACAAGATCTTCATTCCGTATCAGGAGTACACCGGCTGATTACAATTGAATATCGCCGCATACTGAAACGATACAATGGGGCGGCTGCTGTGTTATGCAGCAGCCGCCCCCCTGTTAGGGCTTATCCATAATGGCATTGTGGACTGTGATTTCGGGTGAGCCTGAAAATTTGGTGAAAAGGAGGGCTATGCATGGGCGATGAAGTATTGCTGCAAATGACAGACATTTCCAAATCCTTCCCCGGCGTCAAGGCGCTCGACCATGTTTCGCTGACCGTCCGCAAAGGAACCGTCCATGCCCTGATGGGGGAAAACGGCGCCGGCAAATCCACCTTGATGAAATGCCTGTTCGGCATCTATTCAAAGGATGAAGGCTCGATTCGCCTGGAGGGACGGGAGGTTAACTTCAAAAGCAGTAAGGAAGCGCTTGAAAACGGCGTCGCGATGGTGCACCAGGAGCTGAACCAGGCGCTCAAGCGCAGCGTTATGGACAACCTCTGGCTTGGCCGTTACCCGCTGATCGGCGGCGTTATGGTGGATGAGCGCAAGATGTACAAGGAAACGATGCGCATCTTTGAAGAACTCGACGTCCACGTTGACCCGCACCGCATCATGAGTACGCTGCCGGTTTCCCAGCGCCAGATGGTCGAGATTGCCAAAGCGGTTTCCTATAATTCCAAGGTCATCGTCTTTGACGAGCCGACCTCCTCGCTGACCGAGGAGGAGGTCGAGCACCTGTTCCGCATCATCAATATGCTGCGCGACCGCGGTGTCGGCATCATCTACATCAGCCACAAGATGGCTGAGATCCTGCGCATCAGCGACGATATCACCGTCATGCGCGACGGCACCTGGGTTGATACCCGCCCGGCCAAGGAACTCGATATGCCGACAATCATCAAGCTCATGGTCGGCCGTGAGCTTGGCAACCAGTTCCCGCCCAAGACAAACGAGCCTGGCGACGTTTACCTCGAAGTCGAGCATCTGACCGCACGCTATTCGCTGCTCAAGGATGTTTCGTTCAAGGCGCGCCGCGGTGAGATTCTTGGCCTGGCAGGCCTGGATGGTTCCGGCCGGACAGAAACCCTTGAAAATATCTTCGGCGTTGCAACAAGAAAAGACGGAACCATCAAGCTGGACGGCAAGGTTTGCCGCAACCGCAATTCTCGTGAAAGCATACGAAACGGTTTTGCTCTGCTGACCGAAGAGCGCCGCGCCACCGGCATTTTCGGCATCCTGAATATCCGGGAAAACACCGTCATCTCCAGCCTGCGCAAACACATCAAAGGCGGCGTCATGCTCAGCAATCCGAGCATGAAGAAGGATACCCAGTGGTCAATCGAATCGATGCACATCAAAACACCCAGCCAGGAAACCAAGATCCGCAGCCTGTCCGGCGGCAACCAGCAGAAGGTTATTCTGGGCCGCTGGCTGCTGACCGAACCGGATGTCCTTTTGCTGGATGAACCCACCCGTGGCATCGACGTCGGCGCCAAGTATGAGATCTACCAGCTCATCCTGGATCTGGCCAACCGCGGCAAAACCATCCTGATGGTTTCGTCCGAAATGCCGGAACTGCTCGGTGTGTGCGACCGTATTCTGGTTATGTCCGGCGGCCGCCTGGCCGGTGAGGTCGATGCGAAAAATACCACCCAGGAAGAGATTATGACCCTTGCCGCCAAGTACGTCTAAGGAGGAATCACCATGCAAGCAATTGCCAATATAAAACAGGGCTGGGCGGAATTCCAGGCGATGGATGCCCGGGACAAACGCAGCAAAATCATTGATACTTTGCTCAACAATGCAATCTACATCCTGCTTGTCATCTTCGTTATCTTTACCGCTACCCGCAACGCGAACTTCCTCACGATCAGCTCGCTGGTCAACATCATCAGCCTGGCGGCCTCCTCGCTGCCGATCGCGCTGGGCATTGGCGGCTGTATTGTCCTGACCGGTACCGACCTTTCGGCCGGGCGTGTCGTCGGTTTGACTGCCGCCATCTCGGCCGCAATGCTGCAGGCGTCCGATTGGGCCAACAAGATGTTTGACAACCTGCCTGAAATGCCGATCCCGGTCGTTATCCTGGCAGTCATCCTTGTCGGCGGCATCGTTGGTCTTGTCAACGGCTTTTTTGTTGCAAAATTCAGCCTGCATCCCTTCATCGTCACGCTGGCCACCCAGCTGATTGTCTACGGCGTGCTGCTTGAGTTCTACATGCTCAACGGCAACAACGGCCAGCCGCTTTCCGGCTTGAGCGATACCTACCGCAACTTCATCACCGGCACCATGTTCAGCATTCCCACCGGCAACGGCCAGAGCGTTGCGGTGCCGTGGTATGTGCTCTATGCCGTGCTGCTCGTCATCATCATGTGGTTTGTCTGGAACAAGACAACCTTTGGCAAGAGCATGTTCGCCGTTGGTTCCAACCCCGAAGCCGCCAATGTCTCGGGCGTCAATGTCTTTATGACCACCATGATGGTGCACACCCTTGCCGGATGCATGTACGGCATCGAAGGTTTCATCGAGTCCGCCCGTATCGCTTCGAACACCGCGAACACCGGCCTGAACTATGAATCTGACGCCATCGCGGCCTGCGTCATCGGCGGCGTCTCCTTTGTTGGCGGCACCGGCAAAATCAGCGGCATTGTGCTCGGCGTCTTCCTGCTGCGCATCATCTTTGTCGCGCTGAACATGCTGTCCATCAGCGGCAACACCCAGTACATCATCAAAGGCCTCATCATCCTGATCGCCTGCTCTATCGATATGCGCAAATACCTGGTTAAGAAATAATGAGCAACGAAACGCAGAACACCCAGCCAAACCTTGAACCCGCAGCCCCGGCAGAAAACCCGATGGTTAAAAAGCGCTGGTTCGGGCGCGGCATCTACGGCAGCAAAGATGTGCCGATCCGCATCCTCGATGCCTGCATCGGCGCGATGATTATCGCCGCGCTTGCGCTGACCATTTGGGGCGCGCTGCACAACGGCTTCACGATCCGGTTTGATACCGGCATTGATGACCTCACAGTGGAACCCCAAAAGGTAAAGCACGGGCAAACCCTGACCGAACCGGCAGCCCCCCTCCGCCCCGGCTATATTCTGGAAGGCTGGAGCACGACACCGGAACCCGAAGTCCACCTCTGGAACTTTGAGTATGGCAAGGTGGAAGGGGAGTTCACCCTCTATGCGGTCTGGCAGCCGGCCTCCTTCACGGTCAAATTTGACCTGGCCGGCGGCACGGGCGACGATACCCCGATCACCGTCACCTACGGCGAGCCCTACGGCGCGCTGCCCACCCCCACCAAGGAGGGCGCGACCTTCGCCGGCTGGGAATACAGCGGCCAGATCATCACCCCGGAAACCACCGTCACAATGACCGGTGAGCACATCCTCACCGCCACCTGGCAGTAAGTTTCTGCTATCCCACAAACCAAAATCCCGCCCCTGCAATGCGCAGGCGGCGGGATTTGTTTTGGCTTGTGTTGTTGCCCTGCCCAGTAGAAAGCCTGCGTTTCAAGCTATCCTTGGGCCGATGTGTTTGCCAATTCAGCTATTTTCAAAAGCAACAGGCTATTGCATAATAGAAAGCAGCGAGACACATATTTTGGGGCGAGGAAACCGATATGAATCTGATATACAAAAAGGCAACGATAGAGGATATCGATATATTAACAAAAACAAGAGTGGAGGTGCTGCCAATAAGCTCTCTGCTGATACCAATATGGAGGAAGTGCGGCGGCAGTCTTATGACTATTACAAAAATGCGCTTTGTAATGGGATGCACATTGCATATTTAGTACTGGCAGAAAACCGGATTGTCGGTACGGGTGGCGTCAGCTTTTTCAGGTGATGCCAACTTATCACAATCCAAGCGGAAAGAAAGCCTATATAATGAATATGTATACCAAACCTCTGTACAGGAGAAAGGGGATCGCCTATAAAACGCTGGATATGCTGGTGACAGAGGCGAAACGCAAAGGAATTACAGCCATTTCTTTAGAAGCGACTGATATGGGGCGTCCATTATATGAAAAGTATGGATTTACGAAAATGAAGGATGAAATGGAACTTCCGAATGAATGATGGATCATGACAAAAAAGGATTGCCCCGCAGAGACCGTAGGGGCGCTTTGTGCGCCATAGCCGTTCAAGAGGGGAGAGGCGCAGGAAAATCAGGCAAAGAGGTTTACGCTTCCTCCACCTGCCGAATCGCCGCAACCAACGGCTCCAAGCTGCCGAAATCGACAAAATCCACCTTGGAATTGTAGGTCGCCACAATGGCGCGGTCCTCGGCGGATTGCTTCTCGGGCGGCAGGTTTTTGGCGTGGCGGTACAAAAGCGCCATCATCGCGCGGTGGGGCAGGGTGAGTTTTTCGTAATCGATGCCGCCGCGCAGGTGAAAGACGGTCGTGCGGGCCAGCACCGCCGCGGGCAGCTGCGCCGCAAGCGCTTTCTGGATGTTCGCAATGTTTTCGGGGTCCTGCACATCGGCCAGACCGACCGTCGCCAGCAGCAGCCGCGCATCGGCCGGCAGGGTTGGCAGCACGGTTTTCAGCCCCTTCACCCCGCCGGCGTACAGCCCGCCCAGGTAGACGACGCAGCCGTACCCGGCCAGGTCGCCGGCTTCCAGGTAACCGGTCAGCGGCAGGCTGGTCAGCTCGGCCAGTTTGCGCGCATAGCACGCAGCCGAGCCATATTGGCTGCCGTAGACAATCAGGCTTTTCATCCCATGTCTCCCACTTTATTTTGTCTATCAATACTCCACCCCGACCCGCGCCGGCGTGCCTTCGTCAAAGGGATGGCGGTGGCAGCGCATCTCGGTGCTGTAGTCGGCGGCTTCCTGCATCCAGGAGGCCGGGTCGCGCCCGGTCAGCACCACCTCGCGCCCGGCGGGCCGATCGAGCACGGCGCTTCGCAGCGCGTCGGGGTCAACCATGTTGAGCTCCCACGCCGCGCAGGCTTCATCCAGAATCAGCAGATCGCAGGGGACGGCCAGCGCCCGGCGCAGGTGTTCGTCCATCGCGGCGCGGGCGGCCGCGCGCTCTTCCTCGTTCATCTGGAACACAAACGGCAGCCCGGCGGGCCCCGAAAAGACTTCGGCGCCCAACCGGCGCAGCCCATCCAGCTCACCGCTGGTTCCATCCTTCAAAAACTGCACAACCACCACCCGCCGCCCGTGTCCAAGCGCCCGCAGCGCCAGGCCCATCGCGGCCGTGGTCTTACCCTTGCCGTCGCCCCAGTACAGGTGTACAAGCCCTGCCATCCTGGCCTCCCATCCCGGCCGGTTACAGCGGCCGCATGATCTACCTGTTCAGTATACGATAGCTGCGGCCATATGGCAAGGGGGCGGTTACCAGCTTTGACGGCTGCCGGGCTCCGGCGCCAGCATGAACCAGCTGCCAAGGCCGGTCATAATACCCACCAGCGCGCAGACAAAGCCCTCCCACTGCAGGGCTGCCGGCACCGCAAAGGCCAGCAGGCCTGCGGCGGCCGCGGCGATAATCCGCACTGTCTGTCTTGTATGCATTTGTAAGCCCCCTCCCGCAGGCCGCGCCATGCGGCCTCTTTTACACTATACTATACCAGCCGCCACGTTATGCTTCCACCACGCGCCTGCAAAATCCCGATAAAATTTATGTAAAACCTGCCGGGCAAGGCAGGACAGGCCCGGGGGACGCCGGTTTTGCCGCGCGGCCGGAACGGCCAGGGCGGCAGGGAAAGAAGCAGAAAGTTAGCCAAACAAAACTTTTTTCGCAAAATCTATTGACAGCACCGGCAAACTGGCGGTAGTCTTGTAGTGGGTTTCCCGGAACAAAATCTCCCTGTGGAAGGGAAGGGGAACGCCAGGAAGAGGGAAGAAAGTTATGACATTGGCAGAACTCAACATCGGGCAGGACGCCGTGATCCAGACGGTTGGCGGCAGCGGCGCGCTGCGCCGCCATCTGCTGGATATGGGGCTGACGCCCGGTACCGAGGTAACGCTGCGCAAAGTTGCCCCGATGGGAGACCCCATTGAACTGGAACTGCGCGGCTATGAACTGACCTTGCGGCTGGATGACGCCCGCCAGATTGAGATAGAAGGCGTTCACGAAACAGACCGCACCGCCCCGGTCGAGCACCGCCATACGGCCACGCCGCACCCCGGCCGCGGCGAACTGCACAACGCAGCCAGCTATCATGACCATAAACAGGGGAACGCCATCCCCAAGGGCCAGCCATTGACCTTTGCGCTGGCTGGAAACCAGAACTGCGGCAAAACTACCCTGTTCAACCAGCTCACCGGTTCCAACCAGCATGTCGGCAATTTCCCCGGCGTCACGGTTGACCGGAAGGACGGCGTGATCCGCGGCCATGCCGAGGCCACCGTCACCGACCTGCCCGGCATCTACTCGCTCTCCCCCTATTCTGGCGAGGAGGTTGTCACACGCAATTTCCTTCTCAATGAAAAGCCTGGCGGTATCATTAACATTGTCGATGCCACCAACATTGAGCGGAATCTTTACCTGACCATGCAGCTCATGGAACTCGGCATTCCGATGGTGCTTGCCCTCAACATGATGGATGAGGTGCGCGCCAACGGCGGTACGATTCTGGTCAACCGGCTTGAAGCGTTGCTTGGCATTCCGGTGGTGCCGATCTCGGCCGCTAAAAATGAAGGCATTGATGAACTCATCGATCACGCCATCCATGTGGCGCGCTATCGCGAAACACCCGGCCGGGTTGATTTTTGTGAAGCCGGCGACCAGGACGACAGCCGTGCCGGAGCGGTCCACCGCTGCATCCACGCGGTTGTCCACCTGATTGAGGACCACGCCAGGCGTGCCGGTCTGCCGGTGCGCTTTGCCGCCACCAAACTGGTGGAAGGCGACCCTCTGATCCTTTCGGCGCTTGAACTGGATGAAAACGAACGGGAACTGCTTGGCCATGCGGTGGCCCAGCTTGAAAAAGAAAGCGGCCTTGACCGGGAGGCTGCTCTCGCCGATATGCGGTTCGCCTTCATTGAAAAGCTCTGCGCGGAAACAGTTGTCCACCCGCACGAAAGCAGGGAACACAAGCGCAGCGTTGCGATCGACCGCATTCTGACGGGCAAATATACCGCGCTGCCCTGCTTTTTGGCGATCCTTGCGCTTGTCTTCTTTATGACCTTCGGCGCAATCGGCGCGTTTTTGTCCGATCTGCTGACGATCGGGATTGATGCGGTAACCGCGGCGGTGGATGGCGCCCTTGCGGCATACGGCATCAACCCGGTGGTTCACTCGCTTGTCATTGACGGTATCTTTGCTGGCGTGGGCAGCGTGCTCAGCTTTTTGCCCACGATTGTGACGCTGTTCTTTTTCCTCTCAATCTTGGAAGATACCGGATACATGGCCCGCGTCGCTTTCGTGATGGATAAGCTGCTGCGCCGTATCGGGCTTTCGGGCCGCAGTTTTGTGCCGATGCTGGTCGGGTTTGGATGTTCGGTGCCGGCCATTATGGCCACGCGCACCCTTTCCAGTGAACGCGACCGCCGTATGACCATCCTGCTCACCCCGTTTATGTCCTGCTCGGCCAAACTGCCAATTTACGCCTTGTTCACAGCGGCCTTTTTTCCGCGGGCTCTGCGTGCGCCGGTCATGGTGGGACTTTACCTGTTCGGCATTTTGTGCGGCGTGCTGTATGCGTTGGTGCTCAAGCACACGGCCTTCAAAGGCGAACCGGTTCCCTTTGTCATGGAACTGCCCAACTACCGCCTGCCCAGCGCCCGCAATGTCGCCCAGCTGATCTGGGAAAAAGCGCGGGATTTCATTCAGCGCGCATTCACGATTATCTTTGTCGCCACCGTCATCATCTGGTTCCTGCAAACCTTTGACGCACGCCTCAACGTGGCGGCCACCGCCGATGCAAGCCTGCTGGCGATGATCGGCAGCCTGATCGCCCCGCTGTTTGCCCCGCTTGGCTTTGGCGATTGGCGCGTGTCCACCGCCCTGATCACCGGCTTTACCGCCAAGGAGAGCGTTGTCTCCACCCTGACGGTTCTGCTTGGCGGCAGCACAGCAGAGCTCAGCACCCTGTTCACCCCGGCTACAGCCATCGTCTTCCTTGTCTTCACGCTGCTCTACACCCCGTGCGTTGCCGCTATTGCAGCGGTTCGGCGTGAGCTTGGCAGCGCCAAGGCGGCCGCAGGCGTTGTTGTGCTGCAGTGTGCCATTGCCTGGGGTATGGCGTTTCTGGTGCATCTGCTCTGTGCGGCGGCAGGGCTGCTGTAACGCGCAGAGAATCCTGCGTGATGCCGCGCGCACCCCACAAACAGTTTTAGAAAAGCAAGCCTGCCGTGGGCGCCGCTGTATGGGCGCCCCGGCAGGCTTGCTTTGGCATCCAAGGAAAGCGGCGTGTACGCCGGTCAGAAGAATTTCTTCTTTTTGAAATAAAGAATCTCCAGGGCGATGGAACAGGCGGCGATGAAAATCACGGCCGGGTATCCGTAGGCCCAGTGCAGCTCAGGCATATAGCGAAAATTCATGCCATACCATCCGGTTAATAGCGTCAGCGGCAGAAACAAGGTGGTCACAACGGTCAAAACCATGATCACCCGGTTCTGTTTGGCATCCTGCTGGGCGTGGTAGAGTTCACGCAGCTGGACAATGTTTTCCCGCAGCAGCCGCACATGATTTTGCAGCAGTTCGGTGCGCCGGGCAAAGTTCGCCCAGGCTTCGGCGTTTTCGCGTGGGCGCACCTGGGCTTGCATCTGTTCGCCCAGATTGGTGAGCTGCTCATAGTAAGCGTTAAGCGCCGACAACCGCCGTCTGTGGGTTGTCAGCGTCAGGAAAAAGCCGGCTGGAAGGCAATGCAGCAGGGTGTCCTCCAGCGCTTCAAGCTCCTTTTCAAACCGGGAAAGGAAAAAAATGTCATCCTCAATCAAGCCCTGCAAAACCAAAAGCAGTGGTTCGCCCGGGTGCGGGTCGTCAAACAGCGCCGGGCGTTTGTCCAGCCAGCGCTGCAGCCGGCCGTCATCCTCAAAAAGGGTCAGGCCTTCCTCGGTTTCGTAAAATCCAAAGGAAAGGGAAGGCCCGTTTGCTTCTTTTGGGGGTATGTGGATGGTGCCCAGGGCGCACCCACGGAAGGTTTCGACCTTGCAGTAGCGGATGGAGCGCAGTGCATGGGCAAGCTCCCGGCTATGCGCATAGCGGGAAGGGTCGGCGTGAAAGGCTTCGGTTGTGCTCCATGCGACAGGCGGCGTTTGGCCGGATGGTTGTGGTTGCATAAATGGCCTCCTTGGGAAGCGGAGCGGGCAGCTCGCCACTTTTTTCTTATACTAGCACGCTGTATGGGCAGGAAAGGGCGGTTTCCGCGGTTGGTGCAGGCAAAGAATATTGTGAACTTTTTAAAAAGTTCACAAAATGTGCCTTGACAGGGCGCAGAAACCATGATACAGTAAACTTGTTTGATAGGTAAGGCTCCTGCAGGGATACGGACTGCTGCCGCAAAATGGTGGAGACACCATGCGCCGGTTTGAACAGGATGCGTCGTATACAAGGCGCGTCATAACGCAGTTACATCGCCCTGCAGAGTTAAAGCTTGAGCGAACGCAGAATGTTTTTGGGCCGCCTGATCAAACAGGCGGCTTTTTTGTGTCATTGGGAATCGCTGTTTTGCAGAAAGGAAGGTGAGCGGCATGGACGACAGTAGACGGTTGGCAAAATGCAAACGGTTGTCGCGGTACCGGGGGACAGGCAGCAGTGCCTGGGACCCCTGGTTTTCCCGTGCTGCTCAGCGCCCGCATTTTGCCGAATGAATGGCGAAATGCGGGCGCTGATTTTTTGACAGATTTTTTTCAAATCGGAGGTGAACGGAATGGACTCGGGAGGTAGGAGCGGTGCGGAGCGATGCCGGGTAAGGCTGAACACGGCGAAAACAAGCGGCCTGTGCGCACAGCGCGAGAACAGCGGGACTGCTGCGTCCCGGGTTCGCAGTGCTGCCGCGCCGTAAGCCCTGGCTATGCTCTGCCCCTCCCCGAAGAACAATTCAGTCGGGAGGTACAGAAGATGAAAAAAATGTTGATGAACCATGCGGCGGTTCGAACCGCGCAAATCAAAAACCACCAGGGCGCAGAGCACCTGCGCCGGATGGCTGCCTGTGAGGAGGCGGCTCTGCTGCAAACCCTGCACAGCGAAGCTACGGGCCTGACCGAGCCGGCGGTGCTGGCCGCACGCGAAACATTTGGCGAAAACCGCCTGATACACAGCCGCCGCAAATCGTCGATTCGGCGGTTTGCGGAATCCTTCGCCGATCCGTTCTCTCTGGTACTGATGCTGCTGGCGGCCGTATCGGTTTTTACTGATATCATTTATGCCGCGCCGGGAGAAAAAAGCTACGGTACGGTCGCAATTATTACCGTTATGGTGGCGGTGGCCGGCACGCTTCGGTTTGTGCAGGAATCCCGCAGCGGCCATGTGGCGGAACAGCTTACAGCTATGATTCACACAACTGCCTGCGTGGAGCGCGCCGGGTACAAACAGGAAATGCCGATGGAAGAAATTGTGGTGGGGGATATCGTCCACCTTGCCGCGGGGGATATGATCCCGGCGGATCTGCGGATTCTTCAAGCCAAGGATCTCTTCATCAGCCAGTCGGCGCTGACGGGGGAGAGCGAACCGGTGGAAAAGACAGGCACGCCCTGTGCGGAAGACGCCCGCCCACTGACGGAGCTGCCCTGCCTGGCCTTTCAGGGCAGCAATGTAATCAGCGGCAGCGCGCGGGCGGTGGTGCTGGCGGTTGGCGGCGAGACAATGTTCGGCAGCATGGCCCGTACGCTGGACGAAAAACCGGCCAAAACTGCTTTTGATAAGGGGATCGGCGCGGTTTCGCGGCTGTTGATCCGGTTTATGGTGGCGATGGTACCTCTGGTGCTGCTGCTCAACGGCTTTACAAAAGGCAACTGGATGCAAGCGGCGCTTTTCGCAATTTCGGTGGCGGTGGGGCTGACCCCTGAAATGCTGCCGATGATTGTCACGACCTCCCTGGCCAAGGGGGCGCTGGCAATGAGCAAACAAAAGGTTATTATCAAAAATCTCAATGCCATTCAGAACCTCGGCGCAATGAACATCCTCTGCACCGATAAAACCGGGACCCTGACCCAGGACAAGGTGGTGCTGGAGTACCACCTGGATGTCGATGGCCGCCCGGATGACCGTGTGCTGCGCCATGCGTTTTTGAACAGCTATTTTCAGACCGGAATGAAAAACCTGATTGACCTGGCCGTGTTGGAAAAGCAGCGGGCGCTTGGGGCGGAGCAGCTGATCCAAGCTTATCGCAAAGTGGATGAGGTCCCCTTTGATTTTGAGCGCCGCCGGATGAGCGTGGTGGTGAGCGACACGGCTGGAAAAACCCAGATGGTTACCAAAGGCGCTGTGGAAGAAATGCTGGCCTGCTGCGCATTTGTGGAGCGGTCAGGCAAGGTTTTGCCGCTGACGCCCGCGCTGCAAAACAAGGTCCTCACACAGGCTGACAGCCTGAATGCACAGGGGATGCGGGTGATTGCGGTGGCCCAAAAAAACAACCCGGCCCCGGTTGGCCAGTTTTCGGCGGCGGATGAGAGGGAAATGGTGCTCATCGGTTTCCTCGCGTTTCTTGACCCGCCCAAAGAGACAGCCGCCGCGGCCATCCGCGCCCTGCATGACTATGGCGTGCAGGTCAAGGTGCTGACCGGTGACAATGAAAAGGTGACAGCCGCCATCTGTGCGCAGGTGGGCCTGCCGGCAGACCGGGTCATGCTGGGAACGGATCTGGACGTCATCGACGATCAGACGCTCGCACGCGAAGCGGAACGGGTTTCGGTGTTTGCCAAACTTTCCCCGAACCAGAAAGCGCGGGTTTTGCGTGTGCTGCAGGCACAGGGCCATTGCGTGGGCTATATGGGGGACGGTATCAACGATGCCGCGGCGCTTAAGGCGGCGGATGTAGGAATCTCGGTCGATACGGCGGTGGACATCGCAAAAGAATCTGCGGCGATTGTCCTGCTGGACAAGGACCTTATGGTGCTTGAGCACGGCTTGCTGGAAGGCCGCAAAACCTATGCCAACATGATGAAATACATCAAGATGACGGTTTCCTCCAACTTCGGCAACATGCTGTCGGTGCTTGCGGCCAGCGCCTTTTTGCCGTTCCTGCCCATGACCGCCCTGCAGCTGATCCTGCTGAACCTTGTGTATGATCTATCCTGCACCGCTCTTTCCTGGGACCATGTTGACCCGGAGGTTTTGCGTGCGCCCTGCCGCTGGGATGCAAAGGACATTGGACGTTTCATGCTTTGGAACGGCCCGGTCAGTTCGGTGCTGGATGGCGCTGTCTTTGCGCTCATGATGCTTGTGTTCTGCCCGGCCCGGTCTGGCGGCCGAGCCTATCATCAGCTGACTGACCCGGCTGCGCAGGACGCCTTCGTTGCACTGTTCCAGACGGGGTGGTTTGTTGCATCGATGTGGACCCAGACGCTGGTGATTCATATGGTTCGCACGGCCAAGCTGCCCTTTGTGCAAAGCCGCGCCTCGGCGGCTGTCACGGCGCTGACGCTGTGCGGGATTGCAGTGGTTACGGCGCTGCCGTTCACCCCGCTGGCGCCGGCCCTGGGGCTTACGGCGTTGCCACCCGCCTATTTTGCAGCGCTGGCCGGTGTTGTGGCGGGATATATTCTGCTGGCCAGCCTGGCTAAAAAGATCTACCGGCGCCGCTTTGGCAGCTGGATTTAACAAGAATCCGTGCAAACACAAACACCCCGCGTCTTGCGGGGTGTTTATGTTTATTCGAACCCTCGAGGGCTTTCAGGGCCCTACACGATTTCCAGTCGTGCGCCTTAGACCAGCTCAGCCATCTTTCCATATCAGCTTGGCAAATCCAAACTGCATGGGCTATTATACCAAGCAGTCCGGCAATTGTCAAGCTTTTTTTGCTATTTACCCGGGAAAAGTTCAGGCAAAGTATTCGCCGCCATCATGGCGGACAAAACCGGCCAATTCATTCTGGTCGGTCATGCCGTTGGCAAATGCCTTGGCGCGCAGCGCAGCGTACAGTTCAGCAAATGTGGCCTGGTAATATGGCTCCAGAAATACCAGCCCGATTCCCAAGGTCAAGGCGCAAAGGAACAGCCACCCCAGGAACGAAAGTTCCAGCACAAAGGTGTGCCATTTTTCGCCATACATCATCTGACGGCTTAGCTCCATCGCACGGGAAGTGGTCATATAAGGGTTTTCCGCCAACAGGTAGGGCACCATATAATAACAATAGCTCCAATAAATGCCCGGAATAACCAGCAGCGAGCCGAGCGTGATCTTGAGCCAGACGAGGAAGCGTACCTTGACAACGTTCAGGTAGGGACGGCGGAACACCGTCAGCACGGTGCCCATGGGGACTGCAGCCTGGCTTTGCCGGTTTTCCATGAAATAGCGGCAGCGGCCAACCACAAGAGGAAGCTGCACAAAGAACAAAAAGCAGAGTTCCGCCGCCACGATAAGAAGCAACAGCAGCGAGGTAAAGCCGAGCAAAGCGGCGACCTCGCTCGAGGTCAGGCCGGGCAGGAGCTCATCCACCAGGCGGTCATAAATGGCGGAAGAATCGCCCGCCCAGATCTGCCCGTTGCGCACAGTCTCAATCTGATGGGTGATATCGCGGTTGATCGTCAGTGTTTGGGGGGCGTATTGCCCGACACCGACAATCGAAAGCAGCAAGCAAACCAGAAGCGACCACCCGTAGTGCCCGGACAAGGCGGCTTTCGCGTTTTGCTTCAACAGGGAACGTGTCCACATAGCGTTTGTCCCTCCTTATGGACCCGTCGGCCTTGCACCGCCATGAGCCGGATGCGGCGCAGACCAACTTCAATATAACTATTATACCATGCAGTCCCCTAAAATGGAACACATGCGCGGTGAAACAACCGGCGGCAAAAAAATATGCGGTATATCGGGAAAAAGCCGGCAGGGAATGCCTTTGGAAAAGTTTTTTGAAAAAAGTCAAAAAAAGTGTTGACAAAGAGGGGGCTGATGTGTATAATAATATACGTCGCCCGGGGACACCGGCCCGACAAATCAAATAAGCGGATGTGGCGGAACTGGCAGACGCGCTAGATTCAGGTTCTAGTTCCCTTAAAAGAGTGTGGGTTCAAATCCCTTCAT
>PPYE01758819.1_pt1 | contig 29605 bp, 16 predicted proteins | sample 1559881 | NCBI WGS metagenome assembly PPYE01 (sample SAMN08240022, study PRJNA423297) | Human gut metagenome, whole genome shotgun sequencing project. | reverse complement strand
GTTATGAACATAATACTACATTCGGAAACGAATGGGTTCCGCAAGCCGGATTGACGATTAATCCCTTCCACGGAAATACGATTAAAGCATCCTTTTCTAAAGGTTTCAGAAGTCCGAATATAAGAGAACTATACATGTATGCTCCGGCTAATCCCGATTTGAAACCGGAAAGTATGCTCAATTATGAAATATCGGTCGGACAACAATTCTTAAATGGGAAATTGCATGCGGAAATTACAGCATTTTATATCGATGGAAAAAATACCATTGTGGCGACTCCCGTTAACGGGAAAATGAAAAATATAAATACGGGAAAATTTTATAACAAAGGGGTGGAATTTGATTTATCATACCACTTTCTTAAAAACTGGAATTTCGGAACTAACTATAGTTATTTACACATGAATAAACCTTTGGTCGGTGCTCCTGAACATAAATTATTCGGAGAAATTGACTATACCCCTGGAAAATGGAGCTTTACACTTAATACTCAGTCCATTTTCAATCTTTATGTTACTACAAAACCGGTAGATAAAGAAAACTATACTCTTTTGAATGCTCGGATAGCATATCGTTTCGGAAATGACAAACGTAATATAACTTTATTTGTAAAAGGTGAGAATTTAACGAATACTTCGTATACAATCAACGAAGGCTTTCCCATGCCGGGAATTATCGCGATGGGAGGTATCGACGTGAGATTTTAATTGAAGTAATCACAAGAAAGAAGGAGGTATACTGTTTTCGGGATACCTCCTTCTTTCTATCTTTTTACAGAATCATTTATATTCTTCCCAACTCTTAATTTGTATTTCACTGATATTCATACTACAAAATGCTCCGATAAAAGCCGAAGCTAAACGAGCATTTGTAATCAATGGAATATTGAAGTCTATAGCTGCTCGACGTATTTTGTAACCGTTGTCTAATTCAGTTTGAGTCAGATTCTTAGGAATGTTTACAACAAAATCTATTTCTTTATTGTGAATCATATCCAAAGCCTGGGGAAATTGCTTAGTTTCGCTGGGCCAATATACCCGTGTAGAAGGGATTCCATTATCTGCCAAGAATTTATGGGTCCCGCCTGTTGCGAAAAGCTTGTATCCTTTGTTATGTAGCATGACAGCAGCATCGAGCATATCAGTTTTTTGCTTTGCCGTACCCGTTGATAACAAGATATTTTTCTCTGGAATAGAGTATCCTACAGATAGCATCGATTTCAACACAGCTTCATAAGTATCGTCTCCAATACAACCGACTTCTCCGGTAGATGCCATATCTACACCTAAAACCGGATCTGCCTTTTGCAATCTGGAAAAAGAAAATTGAGATGCTTTTATCCCGACATAGTCCAAATCAAATTCGTTTTTGTTCGGTTTCTCTACCGGAAGTCCCATCATCACCTTTGTCGCCAATTCTATAAAGTTTATTTTCAATACTTTTGAAACAAATGGGAAACTTCTCGATGCTCTCAAATTACATTCGATTACCTTGATATCATTATTTTTAGCCAAAAATTGGATATTGAAAGGTCCGGATATTTTTAATTCTTTAGCGATTTGACCGGCAATTTTCTTTATGCGACGAACGGTCTCCACATATAATTTTTGAGGAGGAAATTGTATCGTTGCATCCCCAGAATGTACTCCGGCAAATTCTATGTGTTCCGATATAGCATACATGACTACTTCTCCGTTGCAAGCAACAGCATCCATTTCGATTTCTTTTGCATGTTGTATAAATTCACTTACAACTACCGGATGTTTTTTCGAAACATTAGCTGCTAACTGAAGAAATTGTTTCAACTCCGTATCATTGGAACATACATTCATTGCAGCACCCGACAATACATAAGAAGGACGTACTAATACTGGATAGCCCACTTCGTCGACAAAATCAAAAATATCGTTGAGAGTACTTAATTCTCTCCAACGAGGTTGGTCGATTCCCAGTCTGTCAAGCATCGACGAAAATTTATGTCGGTCTTCCGCATTATCTATAGATGTAGCTGAAGTTCCCAGAATATTTACATTCTGTTCATCAAGGCGAGTTGCTAAATTGTTGGGGATTTGTCCTCCGGTAGAAAGTATGACACCATGAGGATTTTCGAGTTCGATGATATCCATCACCCGTTCGAAAGTCAATTCATCGAAATAAAGTCGGTCGCACATATCATAATCAGTAGAGACAGTTTCAGGATTATAATTAATCATTACCGATCTCCAGCCTTCTTTTCGAATCGTATTAAGAGCGTTGACACTGCACCAGTCGAATTCAACCGAACTACCGATACGGTAGGCTCCAGAGCCTAAAACGATAATCGACCGTTGATCTCCCAAGTATTTTACATCATTTTCTGCACCGTTATACGTCAAATATAGATAATTGGTTTGTGCTGGATACTCTGCAGCTAAAGTATCGATTTGTTTCACTACAGGAGTTATGCCCTTCTTTTTTCTTAAATTCCGTATCGTAAGTATCGTAGCTTCGGCATCGTCCATTTTGTCTTGCAATATCGAGCGGCCTATTTGAAAATCCGAAAAGCCTTGCTTTTTAGCTGTTCTCAATAAATCTTCAGGTATTTTCTCTATATCCTGGATAGTTTCAAGTTCAATAGCTGTCCTGATGATATTATGAAGTTTTTGTAAAAACCATTTATCTATATGAGTCAGTTTATGTACTTGATCTATGGTGTATCCCTGCCGGAATGCTTTCGAAATAACGAAAATACGTTTATCGGTCGGTTCTCTTAAAGCCTTGTCTATATCTGTAATAATAAGCTCTTTATTGCTAACAAATCCATGCATTCCTTGACCAATCATGCGCAGCCCTTTTTGAATAGCTTCTTCAAATGTACGACCGATAGCCATAACTTCACCCACTGATTTCATACTCGAGCCTAACTCTCTGTCTACACCTTGAAATTTGGCTAAATCCCAACGAGGTATTTTGCACACGATATAATCTAATGCAGGCTCGAAAAATGCAGATGTCGTTTTTGTAACCGAATTATTCAAATCAAATAATCCGTATCCTAAACCCAGCTTTGCTGCGACAAAAGCAAGAGGATACCCCGTTGCTTTCGAGGCCAAGGCCGAAGAACGGCTCAATCGGGCATTGACTTCGATAACCCGGTAATCTTCCGACTGTGGATCAAAAGCATATTGGACATTACATTCCCCTACAATACCAATATGCCGGATAATTCGTATCGCCAGCTCTCGTAATTTATGATATTCACTATTGGTAAGAGTTTGAGATGGAGCCACAACGATACTTTCTCCCGTATGAATACCCAATGGGTCGAAATTTTCCATATTACATACTGTAATACAGTTATCAAATCTGTCCCGCACCACTTCATACTCGATTTCTTTCCAGCCTTTCAACGACTTTTCGACCAATATTTGGGGAGAAAACGATAGCGCTTTTTCGGCCATACGTTTCAGTTCTTCAGGATTGTCACAGAACCCACTACCTAAACCACCTAAAGCATAAGCTGCACGGATTATAATCGGATAACCCAATTCATCAGCTGCTTCCAGAGCACCTCCTAAATTGTCGGTAGCAATACTCTTTATTGTTTTTACATTTATCTCATCCAGTTTTTTCACGAAAAGTTCTCGGTCTTCAGTATCAATGATTGCTTGTACCGGAGTTCCTAAGACTTCCACATTATATTTTTCCAATACTCCAGATTGATATAATTTGACACCGCAATTCAGGGCTGTTTGCCCTCCGAATGCCAGTAAAATACCATCCGGTGTCTCTTTTCGTATTACTTTTTCGACAAAATACGGAGTCACAGGCAGAAAATATATTTTATCAGCGACACCTTCCGACGTTTGTACCGTAGCAATATTAGGGTTTATCAGTACGGTATAAATACCTTCTTCTTTCAAAGCTTTCAGAGCTTGTGAACCTGAATAGTCAAATTCCCCGGCTTCTCCGATTTTCAAAGCACCGGAACCCAGAATCAAAACTTTCTTAATGTTATCTTTTATATGGCTCATCTATTTCTATTTTTACAAGTTTAAAGCATATTTACAAATTCGTCGAAGAGAAATTCCGTGTCAGTAGGTCCACTGGCCGCTTCTGGATGGAATTGAGCAGAAAACCACGGTTTGGCTTTATGTCTTATACCTTCATTTGTACCGTCATTCATATTGATAAAAAGAGGTTCCCATTCATCACTTAGTGTGTTGTTATCTACGGCAAAACCGTGATTTTGTGAAGTTATAAAGCATCGGTCGGTACCAATCATACGTACCGGTTGGTTGTGGCTCCTATGTCCGTATTTTAACTTATAAGTAGAAGCTCCGCTGGCCTTCGCCAATAACTGATTTCCCATACAGATACCGAAAATCGGTTTATCCTCTTTCATGGCCTTTCGAATATTTTCGACAGTAGCATTGCATAAATCTGGATTTCCCGGACCATTCGATATGAATAATCCGTCATAACTGAGCATATTAAAATCGTAATCCCAGGGAACTCGTACCACTGTTGCATCTCGTTTCAATAGACATCTAATTATATTATGTTTCACCCCACAGTCGACCAAAACGATACGCTTTCGACCCCGTTCATATGTGATAATATCTTTACAACTAACTCTTGCTACCTGATTTTCCATATTAGGGTCTATAAAATCGATTTCATTATCGTTATCAAAAACGATTTTTCCTTTCATCGAACCGTTTTCTCTCAACCTTTTCGTCAGTTCCCGCGTGTCTATTCCGAAAATACCGGGTATTTTTTCCTCTTTTAACCAAGCGGCAAGACTTCGGGTCGCATTCCAATGACTATATTCAAACGAATAATCGGAGATAATAACGCCTTCGACGTGTATTTTCTCCGATTCATAAAAAGTGGATAAATTGTCATTGTTAAAAGAACGGGGAGGAACCCCATAATTTCCAACTAACGGAAATGTTATAACCAAAATTTGACCTGAATAAGAAGGATCTGTCAGACTCTCGGGATATCCCACCATTGCCGTATTAAAAACAACTTCTCCGGCTGTAGCTTTTTCATAACCGAATGATTTTCCCCGAAATACAGTTCCGTCATCTAAGATTAGAGAGACGCTTTTTATATTCTGCATATACGATAGATTAATGTGATTATTGTTATAGTAAGGTGGTTTCTATCGTAAAAACCATGCAAAGCTAAAGAAAAAAAATGAAATATCGGCATATATTCATATATTATTTTTCTATTTTTAATTGAAATAACAAATTGCACAGTATATATAGTAATATGATAACAATTTGTTATATATATTGTATTTTTTATGATTATATTGTAACAAATAATTTTTTTATGTAATTTTTGTACACAATATTTTTGTATATAATATATCAATATGTTTATATTTGCAGAAAAATAATAACAAAAAGATATATTATTTAGTTTTTCAGTTTACAAAATGTAAAAATAAGATGAGATTCACTAAAATGCAGGGTGCTGGTAACGATTATATATATGTAAACGGATTTCAAGAAAATATAAAAAATCCTGAAAGGTTGGCCATAGAATTGAGTGACAGGCATTTTGGTGTCGGATCAGATGGATTGGTTATTATTTTGCCGTCGAAAAGGTGTGATTTCAAAATGAGAATGTTCAATCCAGATGGCTCGGAAGCGGAGATGTGTGGTAATGCATCCAGATGCATCGGAAAATATGTATATGATAAAGGGTTAACTGATAAAAAGGAAATTACTCTTGAAACTAAAGCCGGAATAAAAAAGCTGAAATTTACAGTTACAAAAAATAAAGTAAAAAACGTGTGTGTTGATATGGGAGAACCTATTATTTCTCCTTCTCTAATTCCCGTATCGAAAATAGGTGATTCCATCATCGGAGAACCATTTTCTGTCGGGGATGAACAATATAAGATAACTTGCATATCTATGGGAAATCCTCATACCGTTATCTTTTTGGAAAGTTTTGATAATATAGATTTACATCAGACAGGTTATTCTATCGAACATCATCCTCTGTTCCCTCAACGAACAAATGTTGAATTTGCAATAATAGAATCAAAAAACAATATACGGATGAGAGTGTGGGAAAGAGGGACAGGAGAAACTCTTGCTTGCGGAACAGGAGCCTGTGCTACGTTAGTAGCTGCGGTACTGAATGGATTTGCAGAAAGGAAGGCTGTGCTTCATTTATTAGGAGGTGACTTGCTAATAGAATGGAATGATTTGGATAATCATATCTATATGACGGGAGATGCAATTACCGTTTTTGAAGGGGAGACAGTCGATCGATTTTAATAAAGTATGAAAAGAGACGAGAAATATTTAGTTATATGGCATTAGTTAATGAGCAGTTTTTAAAATTATCGGAGAGCTATCTTTTTAGTGAAATTACTAAGAAAGTAAACGCTTTTAAAGTGATTCATCCTGAAGCAAAAGTAATCAGATTGGGAATTGGAGATGTAACTCTTCCTTTGCCAGAAGCAGTTATTGATGCATTGCACAAGGCTGTAGACGAAATGTCCGTTTCAGAGACATTCAAAGGGTATGGTCCAGAACAGGGATACCGTTTTTTAATCGATACGATTATCAAACATGATTATGAAACAAGAGGAATTTCCTTAGACCCGGATGAAGTCTTTATCAATGATGGAGCCAAAAGCGATACAGGGAATATAGGAGATATATTAAGCAAAGACAATCGCATTGCGGTGACCGACCCGGTGTATCCAGTATATATCGATTCCAATGTGATGGGGTGTCGTGCAGGAGAGAAAAACGAGGACGGCCGTTGGAGCAATATTGTTTATATTCCTTGCAATGCAGAAAACCATTTTATTCCGGAACTTCCAGAGATACGTCCCGACGTGATTTATTTGTGTTATCCGAATAACCCTACCGGAACAGCTTTATCAAAAAAGGAACTAAAAAAATGGGTGAATTATGCAATATCCAATAATATCCTTATTTTGTTTGATGCTGCTTATGAAGCATTTATCCAGGAAGAGGATGTTCCTCATAGTATTTATGAAATCAAAGGAGCAAAACAAGTTGCAATTGAATTCCGAAGTTTCTCTAAAACAGCAGGATTTACTGGTTTAAGATGTGGATATACGGTTGTACCGAAAGAACTAAAGGCCTTTAATTTCGCTGGAGATAAAATCTCATTGAACCGATTATGGAACCGACGGCAAAGTACGAAATTCAATGGTACTGCTTACATAGTACAACGAGCAGCAGAAGCAATCTATACTCCTGAAGGGAAAGTTCAGACTAAAGTTCGTATCAATTATTATATGAGAAATGCGAAATTGTTGCACGATAATTTAAAATCGATAGGATTAGAAGTTTTCGGAGGTGTAAACGCTCCTTATATATGGGTGAAAGCTCCGAAGGGTATTACTTCGTGGAAGTTTTTCGATAGACTACTTTTTGAAAGACATATCATCGGAACTCCAGGTGTTGGATTTGGTCCGTCCGGTGAAGGGTATTTGCGGCTTACTGCATTCGGAAAGTATGAAGACACCTTCGAAGCTATAGAACGTCTGAAAAACTGGAAAATATAAAAAATAATTACACACGATAACGAATAAATTTATCTGTTATGTCAACATTAAGATTCAAAGTAGTAGAAGAGGCTTTTACCCATAAAGCTGTAGCAGTGGAAGAACCTGCAGAACGTCCTTCAGAATATTTTGCCAAGTATGTGTTTAATCGCGAAAAAATGTTTAAATATTTACCGAAAAAAACATATGATGCCTTGGTAAATGTAATTGATAACGGTGCACCTTTTAATCGAGAAATAGCAGATAGTGTTGCAGCTGGAATGAAAAAATGGGCAATGGAAATGGGAGCTACTCATTATACCCATTGGTTTCACCCTTTGACAGAAGGCACGGCCGAAAAACATGATTCTTTTATTGAACACGATAGTAAAGGTGGTGTTGTAGAAGAATTCTCCGGAAAATTATTGATTCAACAAGAACCTGATGCATCGAGCTTCCCTAACGGGGGTATTCGTAATACGTTTGAGGCGAGGGGATATTCTGCTTGGGACCCATCATCTCCCGCTTTCATTGTAGACGATACTCTATGTATTCCTACGATATTCGTTTCGTACACCGGAGAGTCGTTAGATTATAAGACACCTTTGTTAAGGGCTTTGAATAGTGTGAATAAAGCCGCTACTGCTGTATGCAATTACTTCGACCCTAATGTAAAGAAAGTCTTTTCATATTTAGGCTGGGAACAAGAATATTTTTTAGTAGATGAAGCTTTGTATTCGGCTCGCCCTGACCTTTTGTTGACAGACCGCACATTGATGGGACATGATAGCGCGAAAAACCAACAGCTTGAAGACCACTATTTCGGTGCTATACCTACCCGAGTTTCGGCTTTTATGAAAGACCTCGAAATAGAATGTCTGAAGTTAGGTATACCAGCCAAAACCCGTCATAACGAGGTTGCTCCTAACCAGTTTGAGTTGGCGCCTATATTTGAAGAAGTGAATCTTGCAAACGACCACAACCTCTTGTTGATGAGTGTGATGAAAAAAGTCGCACGTCGTCATAATTTCAGAGTTTTGTTACACGAGAAACCGTTCAAGGGAGTCAATGGGTCAGGTAAGCACAATAACTGGTCTTTAGGTACTGATACCGGCATATTACTTTTTGCACCGGGAAAAACTCCGAAAGAAAATTTACAGTTCATGACATTTATTATTAATGTGATGACCGCAGTTTATCGCCACAATGGACTATTGAAAGCAAGTATTGCATCGGCTACTAATGGACACCGTTTAGGAGCCAATGAAGCACCGCCCGCTATCATATCTATATTTATGGGAAAACAGGTCAGCGAGATTTTGGATACTATGGCATCTTTCAATTCAAAAGATGATTTTAAGATGAACGGTAAAGAAGGGTTTGATTTGGGAGTTACCCAAATCCCAGAAATACTTCGTGACAATACCGACCGTAATCGAACATCACCATTTGCTTTTACTGGTAATAGATTTGAATTCAGAGCTGTAGGATCTTCGGCAAACTGTGCTTCGGCAATGATTGCTTTAAATGCTGCAGTAGCCGATCAGTTACAAGAGTTCAAAACGTTAGTGGATAGTCGTATCGCTAAAGGCGAATCTACCGAGAAAGCAATACTATCCGTATTAAAAGAATATATAAACGAATCGAAAAATATTCGTTTCGATGGAAACGGTTATAGCGATGAATGGAAAGCTGAAGCTGCTCGCCGCGGATTAGATTGCGAAACCAGTGTTCCTGTAATTTACGATAATTATTTGAAACCAGAAAGTGTGAAGATGTTTACCGACACACATGTATTCTCAGAAGTAGAACTTCATGCCAGAAATGAGGTAAAATGGGAGACGTATACCAAGAAGATACAGATAGAAGCTCGTGTACTTGGAGATTTGGCAATAAATCATATTGTCCCTGTTGCGACTCGTTATCAATCTCTTTTGCTGGATAATGTTTTTAAGATTAAGAGTTTGTTCCCAGCCGAAAAGAGTGAAGTTATCGCAAATCAGGATATGGAAGTAATCGAAAAAATTGCAGCCCATTTATTGGTGATAAAAGAGAAAGTTCATACGATGATCGAAGCCCGGAAGGTTGCCAATAAAATAGAATCTGAGAGAGAAAAAGCCATAGCATATCATGATACGGTTGCCCCATTGATGGATGAAATACGTTACCATATTGATAAACTTGAGCTGATGGTCGATAATGAAATGTGGCCATTGCCCAAATACAGAGAATTGTTATTTATTCGATAGTTTTTTTACGGTTACGGAAGGAGAAAAGATATAGTTTTTAGTTCATGTTTCTCGTTTCACGTTTTTCAAATTCTTATCGTTACTTTTCAAGTTCCGTAACCGTTTTTACCAAGTTATTAAATTATGCAACAGTATAGATTACCACATCGACAAGGATTATATGACCCCAGCTACGAGCATGACGCTTGTGGAGTGGGGCTATTGGTTAATATACATGGGGTTAAGTCTCATCAAATTGTAGAAAAAGGATTACAGGTCTTAGAGCATATGGTACACCGCGGAGCTGAAGGTGCCGACTCGAAAACCGGAGATGGTGCCGGCATTATGGTGCAGATACCTCACGAATTTATTCTGTTACAAGGAATCGCTGTACCCGAAAAAGGTCGTTATGGCACAGGATTGGTATTTTTACCAAAAGATGTTGAGGAACAATCTGAGATGTTGGACGTAATACGTAAGACCATTACAGAAGAAGGCCTTTCCCTGTTGGCAATTAGAGACGTTCCTGTTAACAGTTCTGTATTAGGTACCGGATCATTAGCCACTGAACCAGATATTAAGCAGTTATTCATTACCGACACAACCGAGAATACCTTACTTGAACCCAAATTATATGTCCTTCGCAAAAAGATTGAAAAACAAATCTTAGATTCGGCTTTTAAAAATAAAAGAGCCTTTTACATTGTCAGTCTTTCGTCTCAAAACATCGTATATAAAGGGATGTTGTCATCTTTACAATTGCGTTATTATTTCCCCGATTTAATAAGCCCTTATTTTACGTCGGGAATGGCATTGGTGCATTCCCGTTTCAGTACCAATACTTTTCCGACTTGGGATTTGGCACAACCGTTTAGGCTATTGGGACATAATGGAGAAATAAATACTATACGAGGCAATCGTTTATGGATGGAAGCCCGTGAAAGCGTTCTGCAACCGTCGAATCTCGGAAAAGAACCTCTTACTCCAATTATACAGCCTGATATGAGTGATAGTGCCTCATTGGATAATGTGCTCGAATATTTTGTTATGGCGGGAATGAGCTTACCTCAAGCATTGGCGATGTTGATTCCTGAAAGTTTCAATGATAAAAATCCAATATCGACAGATTTGAAAGCTTTTTATGAATACCATAGTATTTTGATGGAACCGTGGGATGGCCCCGCAACATTACTTTTCTCAGACGGACGATATGCCGGAGGTATGCTCGACAGGAACGGTTTGAGACCAGCACGCTATTTGATTACCCAAAACGATATGATGGTTATAGCATCGGAGACCGGAGTTTTAGCTTTTGAAGCGGCCGAAATTAAAGAAAAAGGACGTTTACGCCCGGGAAAGATGTTGCTTATCGATATGGAAAAAGGTAAAATTTATAAAGATGCGATGCTGAAAGAAGAATTGGCAGGAGCATTTCCATATAAAGAATGGCTTTCGAAAAATCGGATTAAATTGGATGAAATCAGCTCGGGACGTACAGTAAAACATAGTATAGAAGACTATCCTCAACTATTACAAGTATTCGGGTATCATAGAGAAGATGTCGAAAAAATAATGACTCCTATGATAGTTGATTCCAAAGAACCGGTTAGTTCAATGGGAAACGATACACCTTTGGCCGTATTATCCGACCAACCTCAACGATTGTTCAGTTATTTCCGTCAACAATTCGCCCAAGTAACGAATCCTCCGATTGATCCTCTGCGAGAAGAACTGGTAATGTCTTTAAGTAGCTACATCGGGGCGATTCATCAAAATTTACTGGAACCCTCGCCAGAGTTGTGCAAAATGGTCGAACTGAAACGTCCGATATTGACGAATACCGAACTTGACATTCTTTGCAATTTAAGATACAAAGGTTTCCGTACTCGGAAATTACCCATGCTTTTCTCTGTAAAAGAAGGTACTCGGGGATTAGAAAAAGCCATAGAAAATCTTTGTCATGAAGCTGAAAAAGCTGTAGATGAAGACTGTAACTATATTGTATTGAGCGACAGAAATATCGATAAAGATACAGCCCCCATACCGTCTTTATTAGCTGTTTCGGCTGTTCATCACTATCTCATATCTCAAAGAAAAAGGGTACAAATTGCATTAGTTGTAGAAACAGCCGAAGCAAGAGAAGTGATGCATTTTGCTCTTTTATTAGGATATGGAGCCAGTGCCATAAATCCCTATCTTGCTTTTGCTGTTGTCAACGATTTGGTAGAACGTAAAGAAATACAATTGGATTATCATACAGCCGAGAAAAATTATATTAAAGCCATAGATAAAGGTTTGTTGAAAATTATATCGAAAATGGGTATTTCGACAATCTGCAGTTATCGAGGAGCACAATTATTCGAAGCTATAGGATTATCATCTACATTGATAGAGACTTATTTCAAAGGTACGGTATCGAAAATAGAAGGTATCGATATCAATGAATTGGTAGCCGATATATTATTATCCCATCAAGCAGCTTATTCAGCTGACTTCAAGACAGATTCTCCTCTAAGACACGATGGAATATATACTTATCGTAAAGATGGAGAATACCATGCGTGGAATCCTGAAACTATTGCTACATTGCAATTGGCCACAAGGCTGGGTAGTTATAAGAAGTTTAAAGAGTATACATCCTATGTAGATAATAAACCAAAACCTGTATTTATCCGAGATTTTATGGATTTCAAAAGAAATCCTATCGATATTTCTCTCGTAGAACCAGTGTCGGAAATTACTAAAAGGTTTGTTACCGGAGCTATGTCATTCGGTTCCATTAGCAAAGAAGCGCACGAAGCTATGGCTATAGCGATGAATGCTCTCGGTGGTAGAAGTAATACAGGAGAGGGAGGAGAAAATCCTTCTCGTTTTATCCCGAGAGAAGATGGCAGCCTTGCTCGTAGTGCAATAAAACAAGTGGCATCCGGTCGTTTTGGAGTTACGGCTGAATATTTGGTCAATGCAGATGAAATACAAATAAAGATTGCACAAGGTGCTAAACCGGGAGAAGGAGGGCAATTACCCGGATTTAAAGTGGATAAAATTATTGCAGAGACTCGGCATTCTATTCCGGGTATATCTTTAATATCACCACCTCCTCATCACGATATATATTCTATCGAGGATTTGGCGCAGTTGATTTTTGATTTAAAAAATGTCAATCCACAAGCTCGTATCAGTGTGAAATTGGTATCAGAGAGTGGGGTAGGAACTATTGCTGCCGGAGTAGCCAAAGCAAAGGCCGATTTGATTGTTATCAGCGGTTGTGAAGGGGGAACAGGGGCAAGTCCTACAAGTTCTATCCGTCATGCAGGATTACCTTCTGAATTAGGATTATCCGAAACACAACAAACTTTAGTTATAAATAATCTGAGAGGACAGGTAAAGTTACAAGTCGACGGACAACTCAAAACCGGTCACGATATAATTATCCAAGCTTTGCTCGGAGCAGAAGAATTCGGATTTGCCACAAGTGCTCTTATTGTCTTAGGTTGCGTAATGATGCGTAAGTGCCACATGAATACTTGTCCTGTAGGTGTTGCGACTCAAGATGAAAGACTGAGAAAACGCTTTACTGGACGTTCTCAATATCTGATTAATTTCTTTACATTTTTGGCAGAAGAAGTCAGGGAATTATTGGCAGAAATGGGGTTCACAAAATTTGAAGACATCATAGGACGCTCGGATTTGATAACGATAAAAGATACATCTGTCAAGAAAACGAAAAATTTGGATTTTTCTAAAATAATTTATCAACCGGAAGAAGCATCGGTAAATGCTGTCCGAAAAATTGTTGAACAAGATCATAAGATAGACGATATCCCCGATCGTATGCTTATCAAAGTAACCGCTCCGGCGATAGAGTCAAAAATGTCGGTCGAGCTGGACTTTCCTATTTATAATACTGACCGTGCTGTCGGGGCTATGCTGTCGGGAGTTATTGCCAAAAAATATGGAGAGAAGGGATTACCTGACGATTCTATCTACTGCAAATTTAAAGGCTCTGCCGGACAAAGTTTCGGTGCTTTCTTATCACATGGAATAACTTTCCGATTAGAAGGTGACGCTAACGATTATGTGGGTAAAGGACTATCCGGAGGGAAAATCCTGATTGTTCCTCCTCGGGGAGTGTCTTTTGCTCCTGAAGAAAATATTATTGCGGGAAACACTTTGCTCTATGGTGCTACTTCAGGAGAAGTGTATATAAACGGACGAGTCGGCGAGCGATTTTGTGTGAGAAACAGTGGAGCCATTGCTGTTGTTGAAGGAGTCGGAGACCACTGTTGTGAATATATGACTGGCGGAAGAACCGTGGTATTAGGAACGGTCGGACGTAACTTTGCTGCAGGTATGAGCGGAGGTATTGCTTATGTATGGAATAAAGATGAAAATTTCGATTATTTCTGCAATATGGAGATGGTTGAACTTTCCTTAATCGAAGAAACAACCGACAATCGGGAATTACACGAACTGATTACCCGACATTTTGACTATACTCGAAGCCCCTTGGCAAAACGTATGCTCGACAATTGGAACGAATATGTCAATCAGTTTATTAAAGTAATACCGATAGAATATAAAAAAGTACTTCACGATGAAAAAATGTTGGCATTGCAACAAAAAATAGCCGAAGTACAAAGAGATTATTAATTGAGATGATACATTATTTTAAAGGATGAAATGATATGGGAAACCCAAAAGCTTTCTTGACTATAAAAAGAAAAGAAGCGGGATATCGTCCCGTGAATGAACGAATATATGATTATGGGGAAGTAGAACAGACTCTCAATGAAGAAGATCGGCAATTACAAGCATCCCGTTGTATGGAGTGTGGAGTAGCATTTTGTCATTGGAGTTGTCCGCTGGGAAATAAACAACCGGAGTGGCAAGATGCACTATACAAAGGAAAATGGAAAGAGGCCTACAAACTATTGGTTGCTACCGATGATTTTCCTGAATTTACAGGCCGTGTGTGTCCGGCTTTGTGCGAAAAAGGTTGTGTCTTGAATAAAATCGGTGAACCCGTGACGATTCGTGAGAATGAAGCTGCAATTATAGAAAAAGCCTTTGCAGAAGGATATATTACACCCCAAATGCCGAAAATTCGGAATGGCAAGAAAGTTGCTGTTATTGGGTCGGGGCCTTCAGGATTGGCTTGTGCCAACCGCTTGAATCGAAAAGGATATACGGTAACAGTATTTGAGAAAGATGAAAAGCCCGGAGGATTACTTCGATATGGTATTCCTGATTTCAAACTGAATAAATCGGTTATCGACCGGAGAATAAAACTGATGAAAGAAGAAGGCATAATATTTAAATGTTCAGTAGAAGTCGGAAAACAAATAAAAGCTGCAAAACTTTTGAATGAATACGATGCAATATGCATAGCTATCGGTTCAGGAGTTCCCCGAGACTTGAAAGTCGAAGGTCGGAATTTGAAAGGTATCTATTTTGCATTGGACCTTTTAAAGCAACAAAATAGGGTAATTGCCGGTTGTCCGATTCCTGAAGAAGACCGTATTTCGGCAAAAGGGAAAAAAGTATTGGTTATCGGAGGCGGAGACACCGGGTCCGACTGTGTCGGTACATCTATCCGGCAAGGAGCAACGGAAGTAACCCAGATAGAAATTATGCCTAAACCTCCCGTAGATTATAATCCCGATACACCGTGGCCTTATTATCCTATGATATTGAAAACTTCGAGTTCCCATAAAGAAGGTTGCAATCGACGTTGGCTGTTAGATACCAAACGATTTATCGGTGAAAATGGGATTGTAAAAAAAGTAGAGGTTGTAGAAGTCGAATGGGAAAAAGATGAGGCCGGACATCCCCAATTGAAACGAACCAATCGTTCTGAAATTATTGAGGCAGATTTGGTTTTATTAGCTATGGGTTTCGTACATCCGGTTTACGAAGGTCTATTGGAAGAATTGGGGGTCAAGTTGGATGCTCGAAAGAATGTGGAAGTAGTCGATGGCAAAAGCTCTGTAGATAAAGTCTTTGCTGCAGGAGATTCTGCTTTTGGTGCCAGCCTTGTAGTCAAAGCTATTGCGTCAGGAAGAAAGACCGCATCGAAAATAGACGAATACGTTAAAAACATTAAATAAGTAATCGTGTATATTGACTACGTCGTTTTATCGGTATTAAATTATGTTATATGTAGACGAAAATAAACATATTTTTCTTTCAGAAGTGAGGAGAAACATTTCTCTTTGTAGTGCTTTTTCAAGGAAATACGTTTATAACAAGAATAAAGAAAATGGCAGAAGCAATTAAGCATGAGTGCGGTATAGCTATGGTAAGATTGCTAAAACCGTTATCGTATTATCAAAAAAAATACGGAACATATTTATACGGTCTAAACAAGTTATACCTGTTAATGGAAAAACAGCATAACCGGGGGCAAGAAGGCGCTGGATTGGCTTGTGTTAAACTTAAAGCCCAACCGGCAGAAGAATACATTTTCAGAGAACGGGCTATGGGAACCGGTGCTATCCAGGAAGTTTTTTCGAATGTACATATTCAAATGGCGAACGTTCACGGAGATATATCTGATACTGAATGGTCAGCGCAACATTTACCTTTTGTCGGAGAAATATATATGGGCCATCTTAGATACAGTACGACCGGAAAATCGGGAATATCCTATGTCCATCCGTTTTTACGACGAAATAATTGGAAAGCCCGTAATTTGACACTTTGCGGAAACTTCAACATGACCAATGTTGATGAAATCTTTGAACATATCGTATCAGAAGGACAACACCCCAGAAATTACGCTGACACGTTCATTATATTAGAACAAATCGGACACGCTCTTGATATAGAAAATCAGCGTTTATATGACCAGTTTAAACAGGAAGGCCTGCGAGGTATAGAACTTACCAAAAAGATAGAAGATAATTTAAATATAGGTGCAATTTTGCGTTCAGCTTCGCATATATGGGATGGAGGATATGTAATTTGTGGTATTACCGGAAGTGGTGATGCCTTTTCTTTTAGAGACCCGAGAGGTATAAGACCTGCATTTTATTATGTCGATGACGAAATTGTGGTAATAGCTTCGGAACGTCCGGTAATACAGACTGTTATGAACCTGACTACAGACAAAGTAAAAGAATTGCATCCTGGAGAAGGAATCATTATCAATAAAAGTGGACAAGTTATTCTCGAGCAAATTCAACCACCACTCAATTACAGTGCATGTTCTTTTGAACGAATTTATTTTTCAAGAGGAAGTGACGTCGATATATACAAAGAGAGGAAAGAACTGGGTCGTTTATTAGTAGAACCGATACTCAAAAATATCGATAATGACTTAGAACACTCTGTCTTTTCTTTTATTCCGAATACTGCTGAAGTCGCTTTTTATGGAATGCTGGAAGGGTTAGAAAGCAACCTCAATGAATACAAAGCTGAACAAATTAGGAAATTACCTGATATGAAAAGTGACGAACTGAATCAAATTCTGAAAATGAAAGTCCGTTCGGAAAAAGTCGCTATAAAAGATATCAAGTTACGCACCTTCATTGCAGAAGGTGAAACTCGGGACGATTTGGCAGCACATGTTTATGATATAACATATGGAACAGTAACTCCCTTGATTGATAATTTAGTTGTTATAGATGATAGTATTGTAAGAGGAACGACGTTGAAACAAAGCATTATTAAAATATTGGACCGACTACAACCTCGAAAAATCGTAATCGTTTCATCCTCTCCACAAGTACGCTATCCGGACTGTTATGGTATAGATATGTCTCGTATGAGCGAATTTATCGCCTTTAAAGCTGCCGTAGAATTACTGAAAGAAAAAGGTATGGGAAGTTTATTGACTGAAGTGTATGAAAAATCGAAAAAACAACAATTCTTGCCTAAAGAAAAAATTGTGAATTATGTAAAAAATATTTATGCTCCTTTTTCTCAAGAAGAAATTTCTTTAAAAATCGCTGAAATGCTGACGCCAACTGGGACAAATGCCCAAGTGGAAATTGTTTATCAGACTTTAGACGGATTACATCGGGCTATACCGAATCATCCGGGTGATTGGTATTTTTCTGGAGATTATCCAACACCAGGAGGAAACCGATTAGTAAATAGTGCATTTATTAATTTCATGGAAGGAGACTATCAGAAGAGATCTTGAATTATAAATAAAAATAGAAAAAATATGTGTGGAATCGTAGGATATATAGGAACTCGGGATGCTTATCCTATATTGATAAAAGGGTTACATCGATTGGAATACAGAGGCTATGATAGTGCCGGCCTGGCATTAATAGCTGCAGATAATAAAACGTTGAATGTATATAAGTCGAGAGGAAAAGTCGCCGATTTAGAACGATTTGCCCAGTCAAAAGATGTAACTGGATTTATAGGTATTGCCCATACGCGTTGGGCTACACATGGAGAACCTAATGATGTAAATGCCCATCCACACTATTCTCAATCTGAAAATTTAGCATTGATACACAACGGTATTATAGAAAATTACAGTACTATCCGGACCGAGTTGGAAAACAAAGGATATACGTTCAGAAGCAATACAGATACCGAAGTAATTGTCTATTTAGTAGAATATATACAACAAACAAATCATGTGGATTTATGCACAGCCGTTCAATTGGCCCTTCATCAGATTGTCGGAGCATATGCGATAGCTGTCATAGAAAAAGGTAATCCAAATTGTATAATTGCGGCTCGTAAAAGTAGTCCTTTAGTAATAGGTATAGGAGATAATGAATTTTTCTTAGCATCAGATGCAACACCTATTATTGAATATACAGATAAAGTTGTGTATCTTAATGATGAAGAGATTGCTAAAATAGAAAGGGATAAGCCTCTGAAAATCAAAAATTTGAAAAATGTGATTATCACTCCTCAGATAAAAAAATTAGCCATGAATCTCAGTCAGTTAGAAAAAGGCGGATATCCACATTTTATGTTAAAGGAAATTTACGAACAACCTAAGACATTACTTGACTGTATTCGTGGCCGTATCAATGTTGAAGGTAATAATATCGTTCTGTCCGGGGTTATCGATAATCGTGATAAATTCGTTCGGGCTTCTCGCATTATTATTGTTGCCTGTGGTACCTCTTGGCATGCAGCTTTAATAGGAGAATATTTGATTGAAGATTGGTGCCGCATTCCGGTCGAAGTAGAGTATGCATCGGAATTTAGATATCGAAATCCGGTGATACATGCTGATGACGTAGTTATTGCCATATCTCAGTCTGGAGAAACGGCCGATACTCTTGCCGCAGTTGAACTTGCGAGGTCGAAAGGAGCCTTTATCTACGGTATCTGTAATGTTGTCGGCTCGTCTATTGCTCGAGCTACTCACTCAGGATCATACATTCATGTGGGACCAGAAATTGGAGTCGCATCTACCAAAGCATTTACTGGACAAGTGACAGTTTTGAGTATGTTGGCTTTAACTATTGCCAAGGAAAAGGGAAGTATCCCTCATAAAAAATATGAGGAGAAGGTACAAGCTCTAAAAAATATTCCTGCATTGCTTACTGAAGTTTTGAAACAGTCCGATAAAATTAAAGAACTCTCTAAAATATTTACTTACGCACATAATTTCATATATTTAGGACGTGGATACAATTATCCGGCAGCATTAGAGGGAGCATTAAAACTGAAAGAAATCTCATATATACATGCTGAAGGTTATCCGGCTGCAGAAATGAAACACGGGCCAATTGCGTTGATTGATACAGAAATGCCTGTTGTTGTCATAGCTACGGCTGATCGTATTTATGAAAAAACGATTAGTAATATTCAAGAAATTAAAGCCCGAAAAGGGAAAATAATTGCTATTGTAACAGAAGGTGACACTATAGTCAAGAATATAGCCGATGTGTGTATTGAAGTACCTAAGACGATAGAGGAATTTGAACCTATTGTTTCTTCTATACCTTTACAGCTTTTGGCCTATTTCATTGCAGTCAATAAAGGGAGAGATGTAGATCAACCTAGAAATCTGGCAAAGTCAGTAACTGTTGAATAGAAAAAATATTGTTCGTAAGTAGCATATCACTTAATATGCTAAACTTCAAATAAAATGCTATTTATGTTCTTTTGCACAATCAGGCTATCTCGTATATTTATCTTTATCTTCTTCAGTTATTTTTCTAATTACTTTGCATGGATTCCCTGCAGCTAATACATTAGCAGGGATATTTTTGGTTATAACACTTCCTGCCCCTATAACTGTATCATCCCCGATAGTTACTCCAGGGAGCACACATACGTGAGCACCAATCCATACATTATTACCTATTGTAATCGGATAGGCATATTCAAGTCCTTTATTCCTTTTTTCTTTGTCTAACGGATGACCAGCTGTATAAAAGCCACAGTTTGGAGCAATAAAAACATTATCGCCAAATGTAACTTTTGCTTCATCGAGAATAACACAATTCATGTTTATGAATAAGTTTTCTCCAATTTCGATATTGTATCCATAATCACAGAAGAAAGGAGACAATATCGTGAATTTATCCTTCGTTTTTCCTAATAAACGACGAAAAAGTTCTTCACGTTCTCTCGTTTTAGAAGGACGAAGAAGATTTAATTCATATATTATGTCTGCACAAATTGCCCGCTCTTTTAATAATTCTGTATCATAATTAGCATCATAGAGTTTACCAACCTTAGCCTTTATCTTTTCTGTTTCCATGTCAATCTTTTATACTTGTGAGTTATTGAAAATTATGACTGAAGATAAAGAGTCCACTTTGAGAACTCATTTTTTGAAAATAAGTTTTACTTTTATTATATTTGCTTCTTTCTCTGTAATTTCCAACGGAATTCCTTGGATTGCAATACTTATAGCATTGAGTATACTCATTCTTTCCTTTACAAGATTTACTTTTATTGGTAAAATCAATTTCTAAATATACATGTTATATTAAATTATTTAGAATTGATTTTCTGATTATTATTGCCAACCACCACCAAGAGCCTTATATAATTGTACCATAGAAATCAGCTCATCCCGAATAGCATTGTTTAATTCTGTTTGTGCTGAAAAATATGCACGTTGAGCATCTAATACATCTATATAACTGATGATACCATTTATATATTGCAGATTTGCCAATCTCAGATAACTATACGCTGCTTGTTCTAAATTATATTGTGTTTTGTAGACATCTTTCATTTTCTGATAATTCATTAATGAATTGTCTACCTCCTTAAAGGCTTGCAAAACACTTTTTTCGTATTGATATATCTCTTGTTCATAAGCAGCCTTTGAAGCTTTCCAGTTGGCCCGATTTTTTCCAAAAGCAAATAATGGAGAAAGCAAATCTGCACTAATAAAACCATATGGAGATTTTAGGAAATCGCTTAAAGCTTCACTCTCCAATCCGAACTTTCCTGTTAAAGCTATACGAGGAAACATATCGGTAAAAGCAACTCCTACATTAGCATTCGCTGCAATAAGTCTTTGTTCTGCTTGGCGTATGTCAGGTCTACGTTGGAGAAGGGTAGAAGGTAATCCTACCGGTACTTCTAAAGGTAATTGTTGCATTTGCATCAGTTTTCCGGTCTCTATTTCATGAGGATAATCCCCGGTCAAAAAAGCAAGGTCATTTCGTTTTAATCTTATATCTCGTTCTAATTCAGGTATTAATGTCTGCGTCTTGGCCAATTCCACTTCCGATTGCTGATAAGCTGTTTCAGATGTCAGGCCACCATTGAATCTCAATTTTGCTAATCGCACACCCTCTTTTCGGGCTTCTACTGTCTGGTTTACAATATGAAGCTCCTGTTCTAAAGCAATTAATTCGAAATATGTTTGAGCTACTTCGCTCACTAATGTCATTTGCAAAGCTCTTTGAGCTTCCACAGATTCTAAATATTCTGCAATATCAGCAACTCTCGACCAACGTAAATTACCCCATAAATCAAGTTCCCAAGAAAGGATACCTTTAGCCTCGAAAGTATCATCATTTTTTGCATTATCCTTGCCTAAATTAAAAGTTTCTCTCTCTCCATGGATGTTAATTCCCAATTCTGGAAATAACTTTGAGAAAGATATCCTTTTTCGTTCGGCCATCTCTTTTACCCGAGATGCAGCAGTAAGCATATCCTTATTATATTCAAGAGCACGTTTAATTAAATTTTGTAATATGGTATCGGAGTAAATTGTCCACCAACTTTCATCTGCAATAGTTAGAGAATCAGTTTGTGTCGCTATAATTTTATCGGGTAGATTCAGCTCCGGACGGGTATATTTTTTCCCTATCTTACAAGAAGAAAATATACAAGCTATAGAAAACAATCCTATTATATATTTGTTTCTCATACGAATTTTATTTTTCTGCATTTCGTTTCAATCTAATTTTTTTTACCTTCTTTACCTCATTTTCAATCCGTTGTGGAGTCAAAAAACTTACCTTCCGTTTTATTTTATAAATCATTACAAAGAAGAACGGTACCATGACAATACCGATAGTGGTTGCCAATATCATACCAAAAAATACACCTGTTCCTATTGCCTGCCGACTTACAGAGCCTGGTCCGGAAGCCAATACCATAGGGAGCATACCTAAAACAAAGGCAAGTGATGTCATAAGAATAGGCCTGAATCTTAACTGTGAAGCATGAAAGGCTGCTCGTTCTGGTGTAATACCCTTATCAACTTGAATTTTTGCAAACTCCACAATTAAAATTGCATTCTTTGCTGCCAGTCCGATAAGTGTGACCAGTCCGATTTGAAAATAGATATTATTTTCGAGTCCACAAACTCCAATACCTACATAAGCTCCTAATACGGCAATAGGAAGAGAGAGGAGGACAGCAACAGGAACGAGCCAACTTTCATATAAAGCTGCCAAAAACAGAAATACAAAGAGGAACACTAGAGCCATAATAATGCCGGTCTGTCCTCCTGCATGTTTTTCCTGATAGGACAAACCACTCCATTCTACACCCATATTTGAAGGTAAATGTCTTTCTGCAATCTCCTCCATTATGGTCATCGCTTCACCAGAACTATACCCATTAGCGGCAGTACCCCGTATTACAGCTGTATTGAACATATTGAACCGTTTCATGTTACCGGGACCTGTAGTATAATCAGTTGCACCTAAGGATGTCAACGGTACCATTGTTCCGTCTTGAGCCTTGACAAAAAATAAATTTAAATTTTCCTTATGTGCCCGATAGGGAGCTTCCCCTTGTATGTATACTTTATAGACACGATTGAACATATTGAAGTCATTTACGTACACAGAGCCCGTATATGCTTTCATTGTTGAAAAAACATCAGCAAGCGGGATACCCAATAATTTTACTTTATCACGATCTACATCGAAATATAATTGAGGTATTTCTCCTTGTAAAGAAGATGAAATACCGGAAATACCTGGATGTTTCGAGGCATAATATAGTAATGTGTCAGATGCATTTACCAAATCGTCATAACTTGCGTCCCCTTTTGCTTCGAGCTGCATTTCAAAACCTCCAGCACTACCTAACCCCGGTATTACAGGCGGTTTACTTAAAAACACTTTACATTCAGGATATGTTTCAAATTCTTTATATGTTGCATCCATAAGTTCTTCCAAAGTAATGTTTTCATCTTCCCGTTCTTCCCATGGCTTCAAAATTACTGTTAATTCAGCCCTTGCTTGATTACTTCCTACACGAGGACTTGAACCGGTAACATTTTGTATATATTCTATTCCTGGCTGTGCTTTTAACCACTCTACAGCACGATTGGTTACAACTCTGGTTCGTTCAAGTGTCGCGCCTTCTGGCAATTCAAGTTCCACTTTGAAATATCCTTGATCCTCTTCCGGAATAAACCCTGTAGGTATGATTCTATTTAAAATCAATATAATAATAACAGCAAAACCAAACATGGATAATACTCGCTTAGGATGATGTATAGAAAGGCCTATAATACTTAAATACTTTGCATTCCACCGGTTTATATAGTAATTAATAATACGGAATATCCGAACTTTCTTTTTCCGTATATCAACCGGTTTTAATAATAAAGAACACATGACAGGACTAAGCGTTAAGGCTACAACTGTCGATATAAGCACCGATACTACGATTGTGATGGTGAATTGACGATACAATTGGCCTGTGATTCCACCTAAAAAACTAACAGGAACAAATACGGCCGCTAAAACCAAGGATGTTGCTATTAGTGCACTTGTTAGTCCCTCCATCGCTTTATGTGTCGCTGCATGGGCGCTGAGATGTTCTTCCTCCATCAACCGTTCTACATTCTCTACCACAACAATAGCATCATCTACAACAATACCAATGGCCAATACCAGCCCCAATAAGGTAAGCATATTAAGTGAAAATCCAAAAATAAGCATTATACCAAACGTCCCAATTAAAGATATAGGTACGGCAATGATGGGTATTAATGTCGATCTCCAGCTTTGAAGAGAAAAGAAAACAACCAAGACTACAAGAAAAAGAGCCTCAAACAAAGTTTTATATACTTCGTGGATCGATTCTGATATATATGTCGTTATATCGAAAGGAATATCATAAGTTATACCTTCTGGGAAATTTTTACTAATTTCATCCATTGCATTTTTTACTTCTTCTGCAACTTTAATTGCATTAGCCCCAGGAAGCATATAGATGGCTAAAATAGCTGCATTTTCCCCATTCATTCCACTTTCTGTATTATAAGAGGAGGCTTCCAGTGAAACTCTTGCCACATCTTTTAAACGGATAATGGAACCATCAGAATTTGCTCTTAATACAATTTCTTCAAATTCGGAGACGGTAGATAATCTTCCACGAGTAGTAATAGGAATAGTTATGTCTAAATTTGTTATCGGCTGTTGCCCTAATATACCAGCTGCAGATTCTCGATTTTGGTCTTTCAATGCATCTTGTAAATCTTTTACTGTCAACCCGAAATTGGCCAATTTATCCGGTTGGACCCAAATATTCATTCCATAATACCGGCTACCGACATTTGATACTCTTCCGACACCAGGTATACGCCGAATAACATCTAAAACATTGATTGTTGCAAAATTGCTTAAATATATTTCATCAAAACGAGGGTCAGAAGAACTTAAACTAATAGTCATTAATTGACTCGGGGCTTGTTTTTCTATTGATATACCGTTTTGTATAACTTCTGCGGGTAAACGGTTTTCTGCTAATTTTATTCGATTTTGTACTTCAACTGCAGCTAAATCGGGATTTGACGAAATATCGAAAGTTATCGTAGCAGAAAAACTTCCGGAATTAGAACTGTTTGATTCCATATAAATCATTCCAGGAGTTCCGTTCAGTTCTTGTTCTATAGGAGTGGCTACTGCCTGGGATACAGTCAATGCACTAGCCCCAGGATAAGAGGCACTTACTTTAACTACAGGAGGTGTAATTTGTGGATATTGGTCTATGGGAAGCATAATAAGTCCGATTATCCCTATTATAACAATAAGTATGGAAAGAACAATAGAGAATACGGGCCTGTCTATGAAGAATCCTGGTTTCATTTCTATATTTTTATTTAGGTGGGTGAATGATAATACATTCGATTTTATTGCTTTTTACCCTCTGAATTTGATATATTTTTTTTGCTCTCAGCTTTTATGGGATGAACTTTTATTCCTGGGGATAATTTATGATATCCTTCCGTAACAATGATATCTTTTTTACCCAAACCACGTTCAACAACTATACGATTATCAAGCTCAGAACCGAGTTCTATAAATCGTTTTTCAACAGTTTCATCTGAACGCATAACCCAAATGTAAGCACCGCCTTTCTCAATGGAAACAGCTTTTCTGGGCACAACGACTGCATTTTCTTGTATATCGAGCAGGAGTTTTACCTTAGTAAACTGCCCGGGTAATAATTGCTGTTTGGGATTAGGTAACTCAGCCCGAACTGAGAATGTCCCTGTTTTAGGGTCCACTTGAGGCTCTGCGAAATCTACTAATCCGGTAAAAGGATAAACAGAATTATCGGCAAGTGTGATGGTAACATTAGGCTGCCAAGAACGAGTAGTATCTTGCTCTCCTAATCGTACATTTCTTTGTTGACTACGAAGATAATCCAAAGCTGTCATACTGAAATCAACAAGAACCGTATCGCTTTTTACAACCGTCGCCAATAATGACTTTCCGTTCGGCCCTAACAATGTCCCTATATCGGCATTTCTTTCACTGATACGCCCAGAAAATGGCGAACGTACTGTAGTATAGTCCAGTTCCAATTCTGCTTGAGCCAAATCTGCCTGGCTCATAGCGACATTAGCTTGGGCACTTTCGTAGGCAGCAATAGCATTATCCAAATCAAGCTGACTGGCAGCATTTTGTTCATATAAAGGCTTTAAACGCTCAACATCTCTTTGGGCTTTGGCTTCTTGTGCTTCGTCCTTTTTTAATTGAGCTTTAGCTTTATCTACTTTAGCTTTGTACAGAGCAGAATTTATTATAAATAATGGTTGTCCTTTTTCCACTAACGAACCCTCATCAAAGAGCATTTTTTCAAGATATCCTTCTACACGAGCTCGAACTTCAACAAACTGTTGGGCACGGATACGGCCGACATATTCTCCATAGATTTTTACATCATCAGTTGTTACTTTTTCTACCTCAACGACAGGACGTATATCTTCTTCTTTTTTATTATGCAAGATATACCATATTATCAACCCCGCTAATAGAATTATGGCAATAATGATTAGTGTTACTTTGTTTTTTTTCATAAATTTTTCTACTCTGGTTATAAAGTGAATGCTATTCTTTCATATGCTGACAGTTGCACAAAATATATGCCAGTTATGTGTTATTGATTATAGTTTACTGATAAACAACTTCCTATTAATAATTGTTTATGAAACAAAATCGGCTGCAAATGTAGAAATATTTGGGGAATTTTGTAGAAAAAATCTACATTGAAAGATGTATCATAATATAAATATATGTTTCACTTTTGTAATAAATATGTATTGAATTTGTATAGCCGTTGTTCTTTTTTTGTAATTATTAACTCTCAATTTTGCAGTGTAAAATATAAGTGAGTTATATGAAAAAAGAATTAAAAAGAATTATCCATTGTATTTTGTATATATTAATTTCTTATTCCTCAATTGCTGTTAATATTGAAAGAGGTAGTGTCAATGGTGTAATTACAGATAAGAAAACAAAAGAACCCCTTATGGGAGCAACGGTTCAATTGGATAACTCGCCATATGGTACTGCTGCAAATCTTAACGGAGAATACAGTATTGATAATATTAAGCCAGGAGTATATACAATTACAGTGCGTTATATATCATACAAAACCGTTACTCTAAATAATATAAAAATAGAGAAAGGCAAAAAAATTCTTTTGGACATAGAAATGGAAGATGCCTCTCTTGATTTGCAAGGTGTTGTTGTAATGGCCCAACGGAGATTGAATACCGATTTATCAGTATTGAATACAGTAAAAAATTCATTACCGGTAATGAGCGGAATATCTCATCAGCAGATATCTAAAACGCAAGATAGTGATGCTTCTGAAGTTTTGCGTCGCATACCGGGCATTACGATAGTAGATGATCGATTTGTCATTATCAGGGGATTGGCCCAACGGTATAACAATGTATGGCTAAATAATGCAACTACTCCATCCAGTGAAGCCGACAGCCGAGCTTTTTCTTTTGATGTCCTTCCATCCTCATTAATAGACAATATGATGGTATATAAGTCCATGTCAGCAGAGTTTCCGGCAGACTTTACAGGTGGTTTTGTAAGCATTCTTACACAGAATACAGCGGTCGATAATCAGGTTTCATTTCAATATGGTACATCATTTATCACAGGAACTACATTCTCTAATATAAGATTGCTTGACGGATATAAATGTGATTATATTGGATTTGGTGCAGGAAAAAGAAGTTTACCAACCAACACACCTTCTGATTTAAGAGTTGTTCCGATACAAGATGCTGTAGATTTTACAAAAAGGATTAATGGCAAATGGGGAATCAACTCCTTTACAGCTATACCTGACCAGAAACTTAGTTTTTCTTTACAACACAAATTTGAGTTAGAGAATTGGAAACTGAGTAATATTTCAGCGGTAAATTACAGTACCGGTTATAATGCATATAACAATATGCAGAACAACCGTTATCAGTCTTATCGAGATGGTGCATCCCAGTATGATAATAAATATATTGACGATGTTTATAAAAATACAACCAAATTAGGAGCTTTATTCAACTGGCTATTATTTTCGGATAAGAACAAGTTTGAGTTTCGCAATTTCTTCAATCAGCGTGGAACTACTGCTTTAACCCAAAGAGAGGGACATGACTATTATTCTGATATAGCTGTACGTTATTGGGAATCTTTTTACACAGCACGGACAACATATTCTTCTCAACTTAGTGGAGAACATAAGCTAAAAGAAAATACAAATAAAATGGCATGGGTTATCGGATACGCTTATGCTGGATATAATGAACCGGATAGGAGAGTTATCAATTCTAAATTGAATGAGAATCGAGAAATAAATCGTTATTACGTAGATGATGCAAAAAAATATTATCAAAAACTCCATGATAATTCTTTTTCATTGTCAGCTAATTATGAGCATAGATTTAATACATCTGAATATTTTTCTTCGGTGTTGAAAACCGGCATTTACGGTGAATACAAAGGACGAAAATTCAATGCACGCCAATTTCAGTATAATCTTTTGGGCGATGGCTATTCTCGTTATACAGATTGGGATTATTCTAATCTCTTTGATGAAAATAATATTGGTAAAGATCGTATATATCTGATCGATAAAACAGAGAAATGTGATTCCTATACATCTGACAATCTTTTGGGAGCAGCATATGTTTCTGCAGACTTCAATTACTCGGATAAGTTGAATACTAATATTGGAATTCGAGCTGAATACTATAATCTCAAAATAGATGGTTACAGTACAGACGGACTTACTCCTGTGAATATAGACCAAAAAAATATAGATATTTTTCCTTCTGTAAATATAGCATATCATTTGACTGATAAAAATCTGTTTCGTGTAGCCTACGGACGGTCAGTTAACCGGCCCGAATTTAGAGAAATTGTCCCTTACGTCTATTACAATTTTGATGTATTTGCCAATATTTCAGGTAATATTGATCTAAAAAAAGCATATATTAATAATTATGATTTAAGATATGAATTTTACCCTACAGCAGGGGAAACTGTTTCATTCGGATTGTTTTACAAAGATTTCAAGAATCCAATAGAACAGACATATCATGAAGCCGGCTCGGGTGTTCAGTATACTTATCACAATGCCGACCGTGCAGTATGTTACGGGATTGAACTTGATATAAAAAAGAATCTTTCCTTTTTAGGAATGAAAGATTTCAATTTTATTTTCAATGGAGCCTATATATATAGTCGCATCTATTTCCCAAAAGGGGCTTTTGAACGTAACCGTCCTATGCAAGGACAATCTCCTTACCTTATAAATACAGGAATGTTTTATCAAAACGATAAAGCTGGATGGTCCGCATCAATACTTTATAATGTAATAGGCAAACGTATCGAGACTGTAGGCATACCTAAACAAAATCCGAATGATGATATTCCTGATGTTTATGAGATGCCTCGTAATATGTTAGATTTTTCTATATCGAAAAAAATAGGAAAATATGTTGAAATTAAAGGAGGTATAGTTGATTTATTAAACACAAAAATCGTATATAAACAATTTTTGAAAATTACGGAAGAGGAAAGTACCCATACTGTTGAGCAACTTGTAAAATCATATCGTCCCGGAATGCAAATCAATTTAGGTGTATCTGTGAAGTTTTAATAACCCAATATATTAT
>PPYE01320168.1_pt1 | contig 29605 bp, 41 predicted proteins | sample 1559881 | NCBI WGS metagenome assembly PPYE01 (sample SAMN08240022, study PRJNA423297) | Human gut metagenome, whole genome shotgun sequencing project. | reverse complement strand
ATATATATGAAAGCAGACCGTAAGAAAAGGCTTAAATTAAGAAGGAAAAGAAAAAAAAGAATGTTATTCAATCCTCGAATTGTAGTCGATACTAATGTATTATATATGCTAGCTGATAATGATGAATTATTTGAAAAAGTAAAGTTTAAAATAGCTCCAAATTATATAAATTTATGGGAGTTAAATCATACTGGGAAATTATACAAAAATACTGAGGCTGTAAGGGGAGCTTGTAAAATACTCCAAATATCAAAAAGAAATCTTATTATGGATCAGCCACTAAAATATTTAATAAGAAGTGGTAATAAAAGAAAATTTAAATACAATACATATGAAGATATTTATCCAATGATAAAGTTTGTTGATTTGATATCTAAAGGAAACAAAATGCCTGAAACTGCAGAAAGAAAATTTGTTGAATTAATAAAACAAAAAAAACAAGGATTAGTAGATATAGCTAATTGGATAAATGGATTAGCAATTGAAATTAAACCAAAAATTAAAAATATTGAAAAGCACCGAAAAAAAAATTCGATGTATAGTAATTATATATTTTTAGATTATTTAATACGTAAATCCACTAATAACAAATTTAATATCAAAAGGATTCCTTTAAAAAACTATCAACTGCTTTTATCTGTAATGGGAGTTTTTGAAAAAGAAATTGAAACAAAAGGTCGAGCTTGGAAAAGAAATGATTTATTCGATTTATTTTTATTAGCTTACGTAAGAAAAGGAGATAAAATATGGACACTGGATGACAAATGGAATAAGTTCATAATTAAAGCTGGATTCGAGAGTTATATTTACAAACCAATATCAGGTATGAATTAAAACAAAATGATACTTTTTCAATTTCATAAATTAATTGAATCGATATTTTCGATGTTTCGATGAGATTGCTAACAAGAATTTGTTAAAAATCTGCGGCTCCTTTTTGAGTTTTGGAGGTGGATGGTTGGTATGGGTTGTTGGGAAGGATGGAGGGCAATGGGAAGCGGTGAAAGTCATAGCAGACGTAAAGGCCGGTGGCGCGGGTGATGAGGATGTCATCGTGTTCGCCGTCGACGGCTCCGAGTTCTCCGTTGTCTTTGATTTCGTAGGTGTCGTGTTCGTAGCAGGAATCGATGTCTCTTTCGATGTAGCCGTTTTCTCTTAGGAGTTTGACCTGGTGATCCATGATGAGGGTTTTTGTTTGTTTGTTCATGTGGAATCCCCATTTGGGTGGGATTTTGTCTTTGATGACTTGAGAGGAATTACGGCAATAGAGATTGGTGTATTCGGTGGCGATTTCGTCAAGGATGAATTCTCCGTGGGAACCTTCGGTTCCTTCGGTGTCGAGGGTATTGCTTTCGATGATGAGAAGGGCGTTGTCATAAAGGATTGAGAGTTGGACGGCTTTCCATGCGAGGATGTCGTGATCGATGTGGCCACGCCATTGGGCTGCGATCTCAGGAACTCCTCCGGGTTCGAGCATGTAGTAGCGGTCAAAAACGGTAATGACGGACCAGTCGGATTTGTCGGATTTACCTCCTATGTCTACGGATATGCAATAGCGTCGGGCGACTTTTTGTGTTGTATCGGGGCGTTTCCAGATTTTGAGGTTTCCGTTTGCTTCCTTGGTGATTTGTATGTTTTTGAGGGAGTTTTTGCCGGTGGTGGATGCTCCGTGTATCTCTCCTATCCAGACGGGTGGTGTGCAGGTTTTGTAAAGTCGTTGGACGAGTTCGAGGGCGAATTTTCTTTTGCCGGTAGATTGGAATGCTTCTATCGGTGTGGAGGGGTATTCGGATTTCATGCGCCAGTCTTCAGTAAATCCTTTTAGGGTGGTTTTGTACCAGTTGATGCCTTCGAGTGTGCATCCGAGGTTCCAGAGCATCCAATCGTAGTCGTTCATGGTTTGGATGAATTCTTTGTAGTTGGGAATGGGTACGGAATAGATGTCGATGTCGAACCAGGCGATGAAGACGGGTTGGTATATGGATTGGTCGTTTTCGGCTCGTTTCCAGTCACGGTGAAAGGAATTGCCTACTCCTTTTGCGGTGGATTCAATGACTATCATTGTGTCGGGTGCGTAGGCTATTCCTCCAGTGATGGATTGCATGGTGTCTTCGGGTGTTTTGCCGTCGGTCTTTTTCCAGAGTCCGTATTCGGATATGTGTGCGAGGGATATATGCTCTCCTCTTACTCCGTCGGGTTTTTCGGCTGATCCGATCGTGATGCGGCAGCCTCTTTCTTTGATAATGGATGTTTTTGTGGAGCCTTCGTAGGGTGATAGTTTGAGGGTTTTTTCGGAATGGAGGAGCCGTGCGGGGTATTCTTTGAGCATTTTGGAATACATGCCTTTGATGACTCTTGAGGTGGACTCTACGTGTGCGCAGATGACGGAGTGCCAGTTGATGCGGTGGATGAGTTGAATCCAAGACATGTATATTTGTACGAGTGTGGAGCCTCCCCATTGCCGGGCTTTGAGAAGGATAATGCGTATGGGCTTATGGGCGAGGCGATTTTCTTCCAATTTCTTCAGAAGTTTGCGTTGGGCCCGGTTGAGGATGAAGGGTATTTCTTCTCCTCCCATTTTGGGTTCGATAAGGACGTTCATGGCTGCCCAAAATTCGAAATCGTATTTGTAGCGTATTAGGTTGAATTGGTTCCATATGGTGATGTGGTTTTCGGGTGTGTAGGGTTGTTGGAGATTATGTGTGATGAATTGGTAGATGTTTTGAGTCTGAATGAGGGGTTTTATCATTTCGTCCTGAAGCATGGCGTTGGGTAACCAGAGGTCAGGAATGGGTGCATCGGATATGTGGACTTGTGTACGGGTTACGGATGTGGACGCTTCTCCGGATAAGGGGTTGTAGGTGTTGTTTATCCGGTGGAGTTCGGATAGGCGGGATTGGTTTTGGGCTATAATGTGAGAGGTGTTCAAGTTGGTCCTGAAATTATGGGTTATTTATTATGTGTTTTGGATGGTGGCCTGGCGATTGAGGAAAGTAAGGATATGGTGCATCCGAGTGAGAAGGCTGTGAGGTGGAGCATGGTGTCGATATTGGTTATGGGAATGGTGATAAGCATGGTTATCATTGTGAGGGTGAAGATATTGAGGGATATGTATGGGTTGGTTTTGGAGGACATATATGCCCAATAGCCCAGGATACCGTATATTCCGGAGGAACAGCCGTAGGTGGGTTGTGTGTGGTTGTTGGAGATGATTGCGGAGAGGATGTTCAGGGTAAGGAATAGGATGATCTGCCGGGGTATGGTGATTTTGTTTTGAAGGGATTTGGATAGTGTGTGAATTGAATAGGTGTTTATGGCCAGGTGAAGGATGTTGCCGTGGAAGAAGGCATAGGTAAGATAATTGTACCAATGGCAATCGATATAGAGTCCTTGTTTTTGAAGGGGAAGGAAATGGATGAGTATGAGCGGGATTATGAGGTACTTCATTTGTAGGATTTGTTAATGATTTGTATGGCGTATTCGACTCCGATGTAGAATTCGGGTGCTTCGTCGTAAATGATTTCTATCAGGGCTGCTTTGAGCGAGTTGATACCGGTGTCTTGACGGTATTTGTGTACACGCATGGTGATGTCGTGGTACATTTTTGCGTTTTTGTTTGTCTTTCTTGTGATTGGTTTTCCTCTTAGGATCCTGGAACAGTTTCGGTGTGCTTCTTCAATGGAGCAATAGAAACGCGGGGCTGAAGTAGATATCACTTCGGTGATGATCTCAACTTTGCTAACGTAGGGAGCTGTCTTACCCAGTGCTTTCAGTTTTTCAAAATATTTTTTTGTCAAAGCATCATTACGCTCCCGTATGTGCTCAATGCTTTTCATACGGCAAAGATAGTGATTATCTGTAGAATCTAACGTTATAAATGAAAAATATAACATATTTGTTAATAGGTGGTTAGATATATTTGCATGAAGTAATGGTTTAGGTAATTAAGAATTAAGAATTTGATAATGGCAATGATGATGGAGGAGGAAGGTAAGTTGGGACAGGGACAGGAAGGTGATACCGGGGAGGTGCTTTCCAGTCAGAGATGGATGGAGAGGTTGAAGGAGCGTAATCCGGAACGGAAGTATGATGATGATCCGGAGGAGTTTTATCGTGAGCTGGATGCGTATGATGGGGAGATGTCGGAGCGTATTGGCCGGTATGAGGATAGTAGCAACCGGATGAAGGAATTGATGCTTAATAATCCGGAGTTGGCGGGGATTTTTAATGATGTGGCTTCGGGGAAACATCCGGCGGTGGCTTTTGTGGAGTATTTTGGTGAGGGGGTAATGAATTTGAAGAATGATCCGGAGCTGGCGGAGGAAATGGTGGGTGCTCAGAATGCTTATTTGGACAGAGTGGCGAATTCGAAAAAAATCGAGGATGAGCAGAATGCTAATATGGAGGCTTCACGGGCGGTGTTTGAGGATTTTGTGAAGGAGAAAGGAATGAGTGAGGATGATGGGACTGCTTTTTTTGACCGGATTATACAGACGATCGATGATGTGTTTATGTGTCGGTACTCGCCTGAATTGCTGGAGGTGTTTTTTAAGGGAATGAATTATGATATGGATGTGGCTTCGGCTGCGGAAATGGGTGAAGTGAATGGTAAGAACCAGAAGATTCGTGCGGGTGTGAAAGCTAGTTTGGGTGATGGTTTGCCAAAGATTCAGGGTGCGGGAATTGCTGCTTCGGGTGGTGAGAAAAAAGGGGTGCCTGTGAGGAGGAATGGTTTTTTTGAGAATGTGGGGAGGAAGAGGTGAAATTAAAAATTGAGAATTGAGAATTAAAGATTATGGGAATGGAAAAGGGGAAGTTTGATTATTGGGGGTTACTGGGTTTGTTGGTGACGGTGTTGTGTGCGATTGTAGGGGTTTGTGATGGTGGTATGATGGCTGCGGGTATGACCACAAGTATGGACACGGGGTTGACGGATGCTGAACCAAGGGGTAAGCCGGGACAGGACAGTGTGGGTATTCATACTCCGGGTGAAGGGTTGAGTGTGGATAAGGCTAATGTGGAAGACCCGGGCTTAATATTGAGCGATCTGGACAGGGCTGTGCTGAGTTATAAGCCTTATAAGACGCCGTTGGATACAATAGCGAGGTATGCTTCGCAACGGCCGACGAACAGCATTCAGGTGAAGTGGGCTTCGGTGGATATCAAGCCGTTTTGCACGAATTTGTCTGTTGCTCATACGGCGGTGACGAGTTCGGATGTGGCAACGTTGAGTGTGACTAATCCGGAGGTGTTTGCGGAGACTTCGACTATTTTGGTGAGATCGGTAAATGGCGTAGAGGCTGACGGCACGGCGAGTAAAAAGCCGTTGATGCTTTTTGTGAAATCAAAATTGGATGACGGGAAGCTGGTGGTTATGGCGGTGAACGGTCCGGTGATAGCGGGTAAGAAAGCGCGTTATGTTCCGAGTCTGGATGCGAACGTGGAGCTGTACCGAATGGGGCGTGCTGCATCGGAGAAGGATATTCAGACGGAGAGTTATACTTCGTATCCGACAACGATGGATAATTATTGTCAGTCTTTTAAGTGTCAGGTGGAGGTGTCTGAGTGGTATAAGAAGTATGACAAGGCTGTGGATTGGGAAATGGAGGATGTGAAGGAACATGCTAAGTACGAATATAAAATGGAGATCGAGTCTTCGTTTATCAATGGTGTGAAGGGTGTTGTGTTCGATCCGAAAAAGGGTACGACTTATTTCTGTGATGGTATTGTGAATTTTATTGAGGGTGAGTTTATCTATGATAAGACGAAGGCCTGGGATAATGCTCGTCTGGTGGATTTTACGCAACAGGTGTTTACGGGAAATTCGGGGAGTGATAAGCGGTTTTTACTCATGGGGAGTGATCTTATGGCGGATATTTCAAAGATCGATTACACGAAGGTGAAGGATGTGACGAAGGGTAATGAGGTGCTTATGGGAATTAAGTGGCACACGATTACGACGAATTTCGGCACGTTGTATTGTTTGCATCATGAATTACTGGATCAGATGGGTATGGGTGATGAGGGTATCGTGATCGATCCTGATTATTTGTATAAGTATGTTTTCGAGGCTGAGCATGATCAGCCAATCGATAAGAAATCGAGTGGTGAGAGTAATGTGGATGCTTCTGTGACGACGGAGGTGTGTTGTCTGGCGTTGAAATACCCGAAATGTCATACGCGGGTAAGGGCGAGTGCTTAAATTTTAAGTACATGGGCACTGAGATACGAGGTAGTTATAAGGGAATAACATTAAAAAGAGGGTTTTACTAAACTGGTGGTGTGGTTATGCTGAAGATTTATGAAATGGATATTATGCGGAGTTCTGTTGAGGTGAGGGTTGGCAAAGGGTATCGGCGTGTGAAGTTTGACGGTGGTATTATTGCGGGTGCTCACCGGATTCCTGCTACTTTTTGTACGGATGATGAGGAGTTGCAGGGAGCTATCGAGGGCATGAGGATGTTCAGGAGTGGTGAGATAAGGCTTCGGGTGGGTGAACGGGTGGATGATCCGGGGAATGGCGATAGTGGTGTGGATGGTGATAAAGTTTTTGCGGAGGTAAGGAATACGCAGGCTGCGAGGGAGATTTTATTGGAAAGATTCGGGGTGGAATTGTCTGTCGAGGCGGGTACGCCGGAGGTTGTTGCGAAGGGGAAAGAGTTGGGACTGATTTTTCCGGAGTGGGTTTCTTATAATAAGTAAGGGTTTGAATGCTGAAGACTGATTTGATCGATAAGGTGTTGGTGAGAATGGATGAGGTTTCTCCTTTTAATTTGGGTTTGGCTACTCTTGGGGAGCGTGTAAATCCAATTAGGGGGTATGTTACGGATTGTATTCCGACGGCGTGGCGATCTTTGGTGATGCGTTTGCCTCAGTCTTTGCTTCCGGTGGCAAGCAGATTTACGGGGGTGACTATTAATCGTGACTTGTCGATCGACTTTTCGTGTGATTTTATCCGGTTGTGTTCGTTTAAGATGGTTTCGTGGTCCAGGGAAGTTACTGATTTTATTGGTATTGATTCTCCGAAATGGAGGGAACAGCTAAACAGGTATACGAGGGGAAGTGTGTATAAGCCTGTGGTGGTGAGGATGAACGGGATTAGTTACCGGGCTTTTTCGGCAAAGGGTATCGGGGATGAATTGGATTATATCAGGGGTGTCGGGGCTATTCGGGTGGATGATACGGTGGATGTACCGGTAGATCTGGAGGAGCCTTTTTTTATGGAGGTGGCGGGTTGTGTTTTTGCTATCCTGGAACAGCATAAGCAGGCGGAGGTGATGTTTTCGCTGGCGAATCAACTGGCGGGTATATGAGACAGGGTGATGTGGTTTGTGTGGGTGTTTCGGTATATGATGCCCGTAAGGGGTGTTACGAGGATTTGGACAGTGTTGAGGATATTGTTGTGCGGATTTATACGAATTTGAGGAAGGTGGCCGGTTGTGTAAAGATGGATATGGACAGGAAAAGTAAGCATGTTTATTGTGCTTTTTTGTCTACTATGGGAATGGATTGCGGGGTTTTGTTTTGTGAGTTTTATACGGTTACGGGTAGGAATAAGGGTTTGGTTTACAGGAAGGAAATCGGTTTTTTGAAGGAAAGGGGGAAGCATGGGTGTGTTGGACTTTAAGAAATTTATTTATCCGCTTTTCGGGGTATTTGAGGGTATTCCGGGAAGGAATGGTGTCACTCCGCATATTGGTGAGAATGGTAATTGGTTTTTGGGTGATTATGATACGGGTAAGCCTTCGGTGAATACGGAGAAGCTACAGGAGTTGATGGATTATATTGATAGTATTTTGGTGGTTGAGATCAGTGAGGTTCATATCCATAGGGATGGTGGTGAGTTTAGGTTTGATATCAGATGTGGGGGTTCATGGGAAATAATGTAGGGTTTATGGGGTTATTTGAGGGGATTTTGCCTATGGTGTTTAAGGTGATTGTGTTGTGTTTTTTGATTTTCGGTGCTATGGTGTGGGATTTTATGGCGGGGATTCATAAGGCGAAGTTGCGGGGGGAAGCGAGAACGAGTTACGGGTTTAGGCGTAGTATTAGTAAGTTTTTACTGTATTACGGAGGAATGTTTGTGGCTTTCGGGGTGGATTGTGCTTGTTATGTATGTGATTTTTGGGTGGTGATGGAGTTGTCTTTTATGCGATTGATTCCGGTTGTGGCTTTTATGGTTGCTGTGTTTATTCTTGTGACTGAGGGTAAGAGCATTGTGGAGAAGGCGGAGAATAAGGTTAGGAAGGAAATGGGCGGTACGGCCAGATTGATCGGTGCTTTGGTAAGGAAAGAGGAAATGGTGGAGGCTTTTACGGAGGCTTTGAAAAACGTGGGAAAGGGGAAAAAGGATGATTGAATTGGTTTTGAAACGGATTGCGTACCGGGAGCGGTATACGATAGGTAGGTTGTATGTGGATGGTGAATATTTTTGTGATACGATCGAGGATGTTGTGCGGGAATTGCCGGAAGTTTGTCCGAATACTCCGCACTGGAAAGGGTGTGCGTGTGGGGAGAAGATTCTGGGTGAGACGGCTATACCGGCGGGTGAATACCGGGTTGTTTTGAGGGAGTCTCCAAAGTTTAAGCGGGTGTTGCCTTTGGTGGAGGGTGTTCCTCATTTTTTGGGAATACTGTTTCATCGTGGTGTGGATGAGCGGAGTTCTTCGGGTTGTATTATTGTCGGGGAGAATAAGGTTGTCGGGAAAGTGTTGAATTCCGGAGATTGTGAGCGGAGGCTTGTGGAGAGGTTACGGGATGAGAAAGATATTAATCTTAGGGTGGTATGAGGGATATTAATAAGGCTGATTTGTTGTGGTGGGTGGTGCTGATTGTGGTGTTGTCGATGCTGGTTATGGGTTGTTCTAAGAGGGTTTATGTGCCGATGGAAAGTAAGATAACGGAGGCGGTGACTTTGCGTGATACGGTGTTAGATGTGAGGTTAGAGCGTGTGAGGGACTCGGTGGTGGTAGTGGATACGGTGAGTTTTTTGGAGAATATGTATGCTTTTTCGTTTGCGAAATGGGATTCGGGGAGATTGCATCATAGTCTGGGGATGAAGGGTGTGGATATTCCTGTGAGGGTGAAATATGTGGAACGGGAAAAGCGGGTTGAGATACCGATGGCTTATCCTGTCGAGGTGGTAAGGGTAGTTGAGAAGGATTTGGGTTGGTGGGGAAAGTTGACGATGTTTCTCGGTAATGGGGTGATTGTCGGGCTGTGTGGTTTGTTGGTTTTTTTATTGTTCGGGAGGCGACGTAGATGAGCGTGGATGTGTTGACTATCGGTATAGGTAAGATTCGTAAAAGGGTGTTTCTGTATACGAGCCGAAAAGCGAGGTTGTTGGCTCTGAAGGCTGACGGGGAAATCGGGAAGGATTTGGAGGAGGAATATACATTGGGTTATGAGTCGGAGATCAGGGAGAGTCTTGTTGTTCCTTTTGATGTAGAGGGTAAGATCAGTCAGGAGGTGTATCGTGTGGAGGGTGAACCGGAGCAGGATCATCGTTATGATTTGGTTTGTTTGCGGTATGATAAGGGTTCTTTGAAACGGTCGTTTTTCCTGATGGCCAGCAATGAGTTGATAGTGGGTGATGATACGAGGGACGAGTATGTGGTTTCTATCGGGTTGGATTTTGAGGAGGTTTTTGAGAATTGTAGTTTGATTAGTAGTAACCGGGCAAGATACCTGGTAAGTCAGGATGTGGATTTTGATAATCTGACTATTACAGACCATGAGAGGGAGCTTGTGATGCACTTTTTTGAGGAAGGGTGTGTGAATGTTTCGGCCGTTGTAGGTGAGCCCTACTCGGTTTTGGATAAGGGATGGAAGGTAATGACGGTTTTTGGTGAGCGGACTATGGGTAATATCACGGATTTGATCCGGAGGTATATGGAGGCGTTTGTTTTATCCCGGTTTTACAGGGTGGTTTTACAGGAGGGTGTATGGAAGGAGTATGAGGTTGAGCTGGGTGCGTTGATCGATTTGTTGAGGGTGGTGTTCAGATCGTTTAAGCATGTGGATATATTGCTTGGTGAGAGTGCGTCGAAGGTGTTTGAGGCGATGTATTGTCTTTGTAAGGATCTGCCTGTTAGCGGGTATGTGAATGGGAAGGATGAGCTGGTGTTCCGGATCGAGAAGAGGATGATACCGGTGACGGGATCGGCGGTGATGAATATTTATAACTATGGGGAGGCGGCATTGCTGAACGGGATGTTGTTTCGTTGTTTTGTGGGGTTGGGAAGGAATGAGGATGCGAGAGTAAGTATGGCTGCTGCGGAGGATGCGTTGCGGGGAATCAGGGTGTATGCGGAGAAAAGGGCTAAGTATGCGGATGTGTTTCCTACGTTGCTGGGCAGTGGTGCGGAGATTGTTAAGGTGAAATTGCTTGCGTATAATAAGCGGATGGGTACGTTGTCGTACTTGTTTGATGAGGCAAGGGATGAGATTGTGTTTGGGATTTGCCGGGAGAATTACAGTGGTAATATCCTGGATGCTATTAGGGATTGTATCGGGGAGTTTTTGTTTTATGATGTTTTGTACAGGTGGTATGATATGTGTGGTGTGCGGGATGAGGTGGAGAGCATGGGAAAATGTGTGGAGATCTCGTTGAGCAAGTTGACTACTTTGCTGACTGTGAGGAAGAGTGCGGGGTTTGACAGGGAATACAGGGTTGAGTTTTAGTTATGGAGGAGAGACCGATATCTATCGAGCTGAAGGGAATTGAAAGGAATGTTCCTTTTAATGTGTGCGGGGATGGTGTTATGGATGAGCTTATTAATCTACGGTTTAAGGATGGTGGGTTGAGGCCTATGGGGAGGTTTGCTGAGGTATTGGTTTGTGGGGATGATTCGACGGGTGTTTTTGTTCACAGGAATGCGGGGTATGAGCATTGGTTGCGGATGCGTGCGAACAGACTGGAATGGTTTGCGGAACGGGATGTGCAGGGTGTGTTGGTGGAGGTGGATGCTGTTGTGGTGTATGAGTGTGAGGGAATGGAGAGGTTGGAGTTTGTAGGGAATGTGGTGTGTTTGTTTACCGGGGAAAGGCTTGTTTATATTAAGTGGAGCAAGGACGGGTATGTGGTTTTGGGGGAACGGCCGGAGCTTCCTGTTTTAAAGATCGGGCTTTTGTCGAGGGTTGTTTCTTATTGTTCGGAGTCGGAAATTGATGCCCGGCGTGATACGGATTTATTTAGGGAGACTGAGACGGGGTATTTTACGAAGTGTGTTTATGATCTTAATAAGGCGGGGTATTTTATCGATCGGACGTTGATTCGATTTGCTCTGCGGTTATATGACGGGAGTTATTCTTATCATTCGGCAATTTATTATGTGGAAGCTGAGGATTTTTCGTATGATTTTTATTTTGGTGATTCCAGGGTAAGTGGTAAGGGCTTTGCGATGGGGTTTGGTAAGGATGGGTTGAACTTCCGGAATTACGGGAAGAAGAATGCGGAGACGGGGAATTATGTGAACGGTCCGCAGTTGTATGAGTTTGGTGTGTTGGGTTTTAAGCCGGTGTTTGAGTTTAGTAGGTTGTGTCTGGAGGAATGGAAGGATATTGTGACGAGTATCGATGTGTTTGCTTGTCCGTCGATCGGGTATCACCGGTTGAAGGGTGATGCGGGTAAGGAACGGTATGAGGTGAGCAGGGAGGAAGTGATCGAGGAGCTGGAGCAGATGCATACGTTTTATAAGATTGCGGAGGTGGATCTGAATGGTGTGGTGAAGGTGACTGCTGAGGGTGTTTCGGGTGAAGATTTGGTTTTTTATACGGTTTTGGGGGATGATTATTTTAGTCATAATCTACTGACGGGATCGGCGACGTTTGTGTATAATTCGAAGTTACATGTGGGAAATTTGAGGCAGCGTTTGTTTGAGGGGTATAATTATGATTATTTGCTGACGGGAAGTAGATTGGGACATATTCTGGGTGCGAGAGTGGTTGTTTATATTGTTACGGAAAATGGGGAGGCTGTTGTGAAAAGGGAATTCGGGGGCTCGTTTCCGTTTCCGGATTTGAGTCCGCTGTTGTTATATCCTGATAAACGAGCTTATAAGATGGTGATTATGGTTGAGACTGAGCGGGGTTATCCGAATAATCTGACGGTGGTGAAAGAGTTTGCTTTGAGACCTCATGCTTTTCTTAATATGGCTTATTATTTGAATTTGGAGGATGAGGGTGGTTCGCAGGGTGTTTTTGTTAAGGCTATTAATGTGGCGAGTTGGGAATATGGGCGTAATGATGTGGATACTTATAACATGGTTGAGGTAAGGGGGAATGTGCTGAAGGTTTCGAAGGTGGGTAATCCTTTCTTTTTTGATGTGGTGAATACTTATACGTGTGGGAATGGGGATATTGTGGGGATTTGTACGGTTGTGGGTGATGTGAGTTCGGGTACTCCTTACGGGGCTTTTCCTTTGTATGTGTTTTGTTCGGACGGGATAAAGTTGTTGGAGACGGGTACGGGTGAGGTTTTTTATACTCGGGTGAGCGAGGGTGCGAGGGATGTGTGTTGTAATGGGGATAGTATTACTGCTATCGATACGGGGGTGGTTTTTGTGTCGGATCGTGGGTTGATGGTTACAAACGGGGCGAATAGTGTGGAGATAAGCGGGCCGCTAAGAGGGCTGGTGATGGAGACGGGCGGTATGGCGGAGATGTATGAGGGGGTTGATCCTGATCGGTTGCCGGTGGCGTTACGGGGGAAGTATACGGATGTTCGTGGTGGGTTGTGTGAGGGGAATTTTGTTGAGTTGGTGAGGGATGCTTGTATCGGATATTGCTACCGGGAGAATGAGCTTTTTGTGGGTGTGGGCGGACGGGTATTTGTGTATGGGTTTGATGTGGGAAGGTGGTATAAGTATTATGATGGACGGAGCGTGATGGGGTTTGTGGTTAGTTACCCGGAGATGTTTGTGCTGGCGGAAGGGAATGTTTTGGGGATTGGTGATGGTGGTGGGGATACGGGGGTGGATTGTCTGCTCCTATCGCGTTCGATAAAATGTGGGACGGAGGATTTTAAGAAGGTTAAGCGGGTGTTTTTGAGGGGGGATTTCTTGTCGAATGGGTATAACCGGTTTTTGGTGTATGGTTCGGAGAATGGAAAGGAATGGATGCTGCTGGGTGGTTGTGACAGGTATGGATATTGTAAGGATATCGGAATGTTTGTTGCAAGGTTGAGGTGTCGGTATGTTAGGGTTTGCTTTATGGGGAATCTTAATGCGGGGAGCATGGTGACGCATTTGGATGCGGTTGTGGAGGGGGTTATGGGGAATAAGGTGAGGTGAAAGGGGGTGTGGAGGGGTAAACATAATAAAATTTAGAAATCATCAATAAACAAAGGGATACAAAACAATTATAAAAATAAATATTCAACAACTAAAACAATAAAATATTATGTCAATACCAGCATGGATAACTATAAATAAAACTAATGGAACAGGAAATGGAAATATTTCCATTAATGCTTCACCACATACGGGGAGATTATCAAGGAATGGAATTATAACTATAACAAATCAAAATGGATCAAAACCAAATAAAACGGTAAATGTAATACAAAACCCAAAAGATGAGTTTGCTTCTAAAGTTTCGGTAAATCCGACTACAATACCTTCAACTGGTGGTAAAGTTACTTTTACAATAAAAAGTAATGCCAAATCTTTTGAACTTAATATTGATGAAACATTTCCATTAACCACTAGCAATGTTGTGGCAAAAATTGGCTCAACAAATCAAACGGTTAGTATTTCAACTGAATCAACAGCAATAATAACTTTAAATAATGATCCTGGTGCATTAGCTGAATATACACTAGTTGTTGAAGTTTCCATACCTTCATACAGTTTAGCTTATTCACGCAATATTGAATTTCACATTAATAGTGATACAGGGGAAAGTGTTGTCGAATTTGATATAATTAAGCAAACTGGAGCTACTTCTACCCTCTCGGTAAACCCTTCTAGCCTTACTTTAGTGACTGCGGGTACGGCTCAAAATATAGCAGTCACAAGCAATGATAATTGGATTGTTTCTTAAATCAATATAGTCGGCATAGGAAACTCGTTTTTTTTTACGCAGATTAAAAAGTTAAGTCAACAACTTAATTCAAAATTAGTACGTATTATATATGGGAGTTTCAACGGTAACTCTAACCTGGATTAACACATTTAATTCCCGATTTATCATATTTTTATAGCATAATATTTCATATATTTGCAATCCTAAATACTTCATGAAAAACTCATAAACTATGAATAGGATTAAAGAAGTGCTTGAAGAAAAGGGAGTTAAACAAACGTGGTTAGCCGAAAAATTAGGCCGAAGTTTCAGTATAGTGAACGCTTACGTATGTAACCGCCGTCAACCCAGCCTTGAGTTATTATTCGAAATAGCCAAGCTACTTCAAGTAGAACCAGGAGAATTAATTACGACAATAAGCAATGGCAAAAAAAGCAAATAGTAAACCTCTGACAGATGTACAAGCTTTATTTAATTTTCTCTATGAAGCGTGTAATATCTTACGAGGTCCCGTAGGTCAGGACGGTTTTAAAGATTACATAACTCCACTCTTGTATTATAAACGGATATCAGATGTGTGGGATGAAGAAACAGAAAATGCGCTCAAAGAATCAGATGGTGATACGGAATACGCCCTTTTCCCGGAACAACATCGTTTTGTTATTCCAGAAGAATGTCGCTGGAATGACCTAAGACAACGTACCGAGAATATAGGTTCTGCCATTATTGAGTCGATGAGGGCTATTGAACGAAACAATCCAAACACGTTATATGGAGTGTTGAGTACATTCTCAAAAGCACAATGGACAAATAAATCTGTTTTAAGCGATGAGCGATTGCGTAATCTGGTAGAACATATGTCTAAAGTAAATTTAGGCAATACCAAATATTCAGGGAATCTGATGGGAGACGCTTACGAAGTATTACTAAAGAAATTTGCAGATATTTCAAAATCCAAAGCCGGAGAGTTTTATACGCCAAGAGCAATCGTAAAATTATTAGTTAGGATTATCGCACCTCAGCCTGGCGAAAGTGTATATGACCCAGCGTGCGGTAGCGGAGGTATGTTGATAGAAGCTGTGCGTTATATGCACAATTCAACGCTGTGCTGTGGACGTTTGTATGGACAAGAAAAGAACGTAACAAACGCAGCCATTTCACGGATGAACTTATTTCTACATAGTGCTTCCGACTTTACTATTATGCAGGGAGATACACTCAGAGATCCGCGTATTCTACAGAATGGAGAATTAGCTCAATTTGATTGTGTAATTGCCAATCCTCCATTTTCGCTTGATAAGTGGGGTGCAGAGATATGGGAATCTGACAAATTCGGACGCAATATATGGGGCATACCTCCCTCTTCAAATGGAGATTATGCATGGATTCAGCATATGATATGCTCTATGAAAGAGAAAAAAGGCCGTGCGGCAGTGGTTTTACCGCAAGGAGTTCTTTTCCGTGAGAAGAAAGAATATGAAATGCGGAAAAAAATGATAGAATCAGATAAGCTGGAATGTGTAATTACTTTGGCCAACAATCTTTTCTATGGGGCAGGTATTCCAGCTTGTTTACTTATTTTCAGAGATGTAAAACCGATTGATAAAGTCGGTAAAGTTCTGATGATTGACGCTTCAAATATATACACTCAGAAACGTGCTCAAAATGAACTCTCGGACGAGGATGTTAATATCATATATGATCTTTATTCAGACAACATAAATATTGATGAGGTAGCAAAGGTTGTTACCATTCGTGAATTGAGAGAAAAAGATTATACTTTGTCTGTAAGTCGCTATATAGAACGCAAACCGGAAGAGATAAAGCCTTATAGCGAAGTTAAGCAGGAGTTTCTTGCGGCCTATGAAGCAGTTAAGAATGCTGAATCACGTTTTTCGGAACTACTAATCCAAGGAGGTTATATTAATGAGCAAAAATAAATCGAATAAGGTTGCACCTATAGCATTAGACCAACTCAAAAGTTACCTTTGGGGAGCAGCCGTGCTTCTTCGTGGACAAATTGATGCTACAGGATACAAAGAATATATCTTTCCATTGCTATTCTTCAAACGAATTAGTGATGTTTACGACGAAGAATATAACAAAGCTTTTGAAGAGAGTGGAGGTGATGAAGAATATGCAAAATCTGCATTACATGCCATTAATATTCCCGATGGAGTTCATTGGAAGGATATACGAATGAAAACTGAAAACATAGGGCAAGCCCTTGTCATGGCATTTACTCGTATAGAACAGGCTAATCCGGCTCAGGATATTGATGGACGTATGGTTGGAGGACTTACCGGTATTTTTGGTGAAAGACGTATCTGGACGAACAAAGACTCGATGCCGGACCGGTTATTGGCTGATTTATTAGAACACTTTTCAAAAGAAACATTGTCTCTCGCTGCTTGTCCTGCCGATGAAATGGGTACAGGTTATGAATATCTTGTGGGCAAGTTTGCAGACGATGCCGGCCATACGGCACAGGAGTTCTATACCAATCGTACCGTGGTGGATTTAATGACTCAAATACTTAAACCACAACCGAGCGAGAGTATTTATGATCCTACTTGCGGCTCAGGTGGTATGTTAATAAAGTGTCTTACTTCTCTCAAAGATCAGAATAAAGAGTGGCGAGGAGTAAAAGTTTACGGACAAGAGTTGAATGCTCTTACTTCTGCTATTGCCCGAATGAATCTGTTTTTGCATGGAGTGGAAGATTTTACCATTGCCAATGAAGATACATTATCCAAACCTGCTTTTAAAAAGAATGGGAAAATTCAAAAGTTTGATATTGTATTAGCTAATCCTCCCTATTCTATTAAGCAATGGAATAGGGAAGCTTTTGCATCCGATCAATATGGACGTAATATATGGGGAACTCCTCCTCAAGGACGAGCTGACTATGCATTTTTACAACATATTGTTAGCTCCCTGGATTCTAAAACCGGACGTTGTGCCATACTTTTTCCTCATGGAGTTCTGTTCCGAAAAGAAGAGAAAGAAATGCGTGAGCAAATGATTAAGTCTGATATTATTGATTGCGTTATAGGTCTTGGCCCTAATCTTTTCTTTAACTCGCCTATGGAAGCCTGTATTATTGTGTGCAGAACAAGAAAGAAATCGGTAAGAAAGAAATCAGTACTATTTATTAATGCAATCAATGAGGTAACCCGTAAAAATGCAGAAAGTTATCTTGAAAAAGAGCACATACAAAATATCGTACAGGCGTATGATAAAGAAGAAGATATCGATTCTTTTTGCAAATTAGTTCCATATAAGGAGATTGAGAAAAATAATTTTGATTTAACAATTTCTTTATATGTTCGTAATAGAACATATAATGAGGACAATAATTCTCCAATATATTTAACAACCAGTATAGAATACTGGCAAAATAACCATAGTACAGTGAATGATTCAATAGAAGGTTTTATCGTTTTACTGAAATGAAATACATGACAAAAGTAAAATTAGGCGACGTAGCAATTGAACAAAAACAAACCTATAAAGGAAATAAAAATAATATTCCCAGTGTAGGATTAGAACATCTTACTCCCAGTGAAGTCAGATTGTCACGCTGGGATATGAATGTTGATAATACTTTTACAAAAGGGTTTACTAAAGGACAAATTTTGTTAGGAAGACGTAGAGCATACCTGAAAAAAGCAGTTATTGCTCCATTCGATGGTATTTGCTCAGGAGATATAACTGTAATAGAAGCTATCCCTAATAAAATACGTGAAGATTTACTCCCTTTTATTATTCAAAATGATAGATTCTTTGATTATGCAAGCAGAGGTTCTGCCGGTTCTTTATCACCACGTGTTAAATGGGAATATTTGAAAGAGTATGAATTTTATTTACCCCCGATTGAAGAACAAGAACGTTTAGCTAAATTATTGTGGGCAGCGTATGAGCTTAAAGAATCGTATAAAAAGCTTATTGTAGCTATTGATGAAATGGTGAAAGCACAGTTTATTGAGATGTTTGGAGATCCTGCAATCAATAGTAAAAAACTACCATCTAAAACAGGAAATAGCATATTTGAATTTTCAAGTGGAAAAGCGAACACAAAATCTAATCTGAGTAATGAATTTACATACGAATGTTATGGTGGTAATGGTATAACAGGTTATAGTTCTGCTTATTTAATTGAAGAAAAAACAATAGTTATAGGTCGTGTAGGGGAATATTGTGGTTCTGTTCATATAACTAATGGATTCTCATGGATAACAGATAATGCAATATATTTGAAATCATATGATAAAATTCTATACGATTTTGATTTTATTTATTATCTATTTTTATTCATTGATTTGAATAGATTTTCTTCAAGAAGTGGACAACCTAAAATAACACAAGCTCCATTATTATCTATGGAATATATATTACCTTCAATTGAAAAACAAATAGAGTTTGTGCAAATTGCCCAACAAGCCGACAAATCAAAAGCAGAATTACAACAATCTATTCAAAAAATAGACAATGTAATGAAAAGCTTATTACCTTAAACTAATTAGAAATATAAAAACAAAATATTTATGTTTAGCGAAGATACCATCGAAAAATTGCTTATTAGCAAAGCTGATGAAAACGGTTGGGAATATATACCCGCGTCAGAATTACCCCGCCAAACAAATGAAGTAATGGTTGAAGCATGGGTAAAAGAGGCTCTTTTACACTTAAATCCCGGCATAACATCTGAACAGGCAGATGAAGTAATCTATAAACTCAGAACAGTAATTATATCAACTCAACCTCACGATTTAGTTACTGCCAATGAAAGATTCAGAGAACTAGTATTCGAAAAAAACACCTATCCATTTGGTAAAGACGGAGAGCATATACCCATAACCCTGTTTGCAAAAGATGACACAGACGATAAAAAGAAATTAAAAAACCGCTATACCATTACTAATCAATGGATGTATCCCAAATCCAGTAATACGGGCGGTAAGCGGCTCGACATTGTTATGCTTGTAAATGGTATACCTGTGATTATTGGCGAAACTAAAAGCCCTGTTCGCAGCAGTATAACGTGGGCAGATGGTGCTGCTGATATTCAAAGTTATGAGCAAAGCATACCTCAAATGTTTGTTACTAACATTTTGAGCTTTGCTACTGAAGGTAAAACGTTTAGGTATGGAAGCATTGGTGCTCCTTTAACAAAATGGGGGCCGTGGTTCGAAGGTGAAAATAAATCCGAAGGAACGCTGGCAGATGTGGCACGTTCATTTAAACAAATGTTCCGTCCTAAACATATCTTTGATTTTATGCGCTATTTTTCAATCTTTGCTACCGATAAACGTCATCGTAAGATCAAGATTATTTGCCGTTATCAACAATTTGAAGGAGCTAATGCTATTGTCGATAGAGTATTAATAGGAAAGCCTCGTAAAGGCTTGATTTGGCATTTTCAAGGTAGCGGTAAATCGTTATTGATGGTGTTTGCCGCACAAAAATTACGCTCAAAAAAGAAACTGGAAAATCCAACCGTGGTAATCGTGAATGACCGCCTTGATTTGGAAACGCAGATCACTGCAGATTTTATGAGTGCAGATATTCCAAACCTTGCCAGTGCAGGGAGCAAGGAAGACCTTATTACTTTTTTCCGACAAGATCAACGTAAAATCCTTATAACCACCATATTTAAGTTTGGTGACGTAACAGAAACGCTTTCTGACAGAGAAAATGTTATTGTAATGGTTGATGAGGCTCACCGGACCCAGGAAGCTGATTTAGGTGAAAAGATGCGTTTAGCTTTACCTAATGCGTTTTTCTTTGGCTTGACAGGTACCCCTATCAATAAACGAGATCGCAATACATTTGCTACATTTGGAGCTGAAACCGATGAGTCTGGATATATGAGTCGATACTCATTCCTAGACTCAATCAAAGACGGTGCTACCCTTGAACTTGAGTTTGAGCCTGTTCCGGTAGAATTGAAAATCGATAAAGATGCGCTGAATGCAGAATTTGAGGCGCTTACCGATCAAATTTCAGAGGAAGACAAGAGTATGTTAGTACGGAAGACTAACACAGAATCTCTTTTTACAGCGCCGGATAGAATAAGAAAGGTCTGTGAGCACATTGTAAACCACTTTCAAAATTCCATAGAACCGACCGGACTAAAAGGTCAGCTTGTTGTATATAATCGTGATTGCTGCGTGGCTTATAAAAAAGAAATTGATACATTGTTAGGCAACGATGAGATGACAACCATAGTGATGCATACTGATGGAGATAAGGCAAATGATTACAGAGAATGGAAACGTTCCAAAGATGAACAAGCCAAAATACTCGACCGTTTCCGTGATCCATTAGACCCGCTGAAAATCGTTATTGTAACATCGAAATTGCTTACCGGCTTTGATGCACCTATTTTGCAATGTATGTATCTGGATAAGCCAATGAAAGATCATACACTTTTACAGGCAATATGCAGAACCAATCGAGTTTATGATGACCGGAAGAAGTGCGGACTCATAGTGGATTATGTAGGCGTTTTTGACAATGTAGCCAAAGCACTAAAATTTGATGATGAAAGTGTTCGTAAAGTAGTATCAAATATCAATGATTTAAAGAAGGAAATACCAGATTTAGTAAAAAAATGCTGCGATTATTTTCCGGATGTAGATAGACAAATAAGTGGATATGATGGTTTGCTTGCCGCCCAACAATGCCTGCCCAACAATGAAGAGAAAGACAAATTTGCTGCTGATTTCGGTGTCTTAACACGTATTTGGGAAATGGTATCTCCTGATCCATGTTTACTACCCCACAAAAATGATTATGTGTGGTTATGTCAGGTATATGAAAGTATTAAACCGGTAAGTGGTGTCGGCTCATTGGTGTGGAGACTGTTAGGACCTAAAACTATTGAAATTGTACATCGTCATGTTAAAACAGTAGATATTGGTAGTAGTGGAGATAGCTTAGAGTCGCTAGTATTGAATGTAGAGGTACTTAGTGCTGCAATCAGTGAAGCAGATGCAAAAAAGAAAATAGTGGAAGTAGAAAAATTACTTATTCCTCGTTTACGTAAGAATTCGGGAAATCCAAAGTTCAAAAAATTAGCGGAGAAACTTGAAGAGCTTCGTGAAAAAATGGCTCAAAATCTTAAAACAAGTATTGAATTCCTTAAAGATTTATTAACTCTCGCAAGAGAAGTACTTCATGCAGAACAGGACGTTGAGCCTGAAGATAAAAGACAAAAAGCCAGAGCAGCACTTACCGAACTATTTGAAAATATTAAAAATACGGAAACACCTATCATTGTAGAGAATATCGTTAATGATATTGATAATCAAATCGTTTCAATAGTTCGTAATTTCAACGACGCTTTTAAAACAATTACAGGTAAACGTGAAGTACAAAGGCAATTACGTAGTATATTGTGGTTAAAATATAAGATTAAAGATCAGGAAGTTTTTGATAAAGCTTACAGATATATTGAAATGTATTATTGATTTTCTTACTTTTATAAATTAATAAAAACATTACTATATAAATGACTTAATATATAATATAAGAGCCTATAAACATAAGACTGAAAATTTCTTCATTTATAGGCTTTTATATCAAAATATAGGGTATATATTTATTTGGAGCTTTAAATCCACAATAATTATTTTTACATGTTTGTATATCCAGTATAAGTCAAAAGCTACAACTATCTACTTCTTATATGAAGATTATCACTGCACAAGGGGTTACACGAAGGATCTTCCTTTTTTTCTAATCAAGTAACCGTCCATGAATCATTACTAGTGACTGCTACATTCTGTGCCGTACCCGCAGTCACTAAGGTAAGACTAGTTGGGTTTAAAGATAAAGATGATGCAGCAGCAGCCTGACTTATAGTCACCGATGTCGATTCGACATTTGATTCACGTACCAATACATACCAACCGTCTTTTCTAGCTTTTTTGTTTTCCGGAAGAGTTATTTTCATTGACCAGGTATATTCGTTTGCTCCTCCCGGATCATTAGGAATAGGCATTGGTACATCCATTTGTCCAGTATAATTAACCTCAGCACCCCCATTGATACTTATTTTATTAGGGAAAAGTACTGTATTTCCATTTTCAACCATAAACTCTAAAGAGTAGCAATTCGATTTACCCGTTATAGTAACTATTCCTCCAGTAACAGGTTGTTCAGCAACCGGATTTACACTTACAAAAGTTGCTTTCGCCGATTGTTTAATTGAAATAGTTTTATTTGGTTTTGATCCATTTTGATTTGTTACAGTTAAAGTCCCTGTACGCTCTTTTCTTCCCGTATGTGCAGATGCACTTACAGCGATTGTTCCATTGCCCGTTCCCGAGCTCTTATTAACCTGAACCCATGTTGGTTTTGCCATAATTCAAAAAATTAAATAATAAATTCTTCTGTAAATATTTATATTATTACTCCTACTCTATTTATCTATCAAAAAGCTTTTCGTTTACATAAATTTTATTATGTTAATTAGATTACATGATTATTGTATCAAATTTTTATTAATTAGACATTCTTTTTATCCTTAATTGAAGTCCCTTATTTTTTAAAGTATTATTTATATCTTTGCATTAGAATATTTATAGTTAGATTATAAGCTACTAGCTTTATACTTGTAAGATAGAAAATCCGCCAAGATTATAAGAGTACAGGGTATAGAGTTAGGGGAGCGCTATATATTAGCGTGAACTTAACTTTACTGTGTACTCGGGTGCTTGGCGGCTCCTCTATCTTCAGTTTAGTTAATGTTTCACGCTTTTTTATATGCCAAGCTAATCATGAAAAACTTATTCCAGAAGATAAATAGATACTTTTCTCGGAGGTGGAAAGGGAAACTAAAAAAAATATTTAAAAAGTCACGTAAGGAAATAGATCCTTCTTTATTGATTGGAATGAGTGAGAAGGAGATTTTTGAGGATTTTAGTGATGTGTGGAAAATTGTGAGTGTGAATGGAGAGGTTTGTGTGACGGAGGTGAGGTTTAGAGACTTTACGGTGAGGTGTAGTTTCGGGGAAGATGGGGTTTGTTATATGGCAGTTTATACAAAAATAATTTAATACTGAAATTGAATAAAAAAGTAATACTAGTTGATCTAATATTTAACTAATTAATTTATATACTTCAATCTTTTTGTAATTTTGAAATAAAAAATTACTTTTGCGATTAACCAAAAAATAATAACTATGATTATATCTTCATTGACACTAATTACATCAATTGCGGCATCTTCTTTACATTTACTTACCAAAGATAATAATGATAGTTCAAATATACCAGATTTAAAGAAGAACCAGTTTAAAAAAATATTTATTAGTCACTCAACAAAAGATAAAGAAATAGTTGAAGAATTTGTTGATTTAGTAGAACATTTAGGACTAAGAAAAGAAAATATTTTTTGTACTTCATTTGATGAATATTCTATTGAGTTAGGAGAAAACTTCCTTGATAGAATCAAAAAAGAATTAAAGAATAATCCACTGGTTATTTTTATGTTTTCGGATAACTTCTTTAAAAGTGAAATTTGCTTATGCGAAATGGGTGCGACATGGGCACTTTCTCATACGTATATTCCTATATTAATTCCACCTTTTGATTTTAAGGATATTAAGGGTGTCCTTCCTAATACTCAAGGTTTTATTATTACAAATAAAGAAAAATTCAATTCATTCAAAATTTTTATTGAAGAACATTTTGATATAAAAAATTCTCTTGACCATACTTCATGGGAAAGAAAAAGAGATAGGGCTATTGATAATATTAAGAAAGCGGGTAGAAAAAAAATACGTTAAGGAGAAAATAAATCTTAGTTTTTATTACTCATGTTCTGGGATGATGTAAGCAAAGCTGTTTCCTGATATTTTTTTTTCAGGGTATAATAAATCATCTAATCGAATTTTCTTGTTAATGTAGGCAAATATGTCAATTGCTATTAGTTCTAATCCATTATAGTTTAAATTATATTTAAATGAACCTATGTCTAATTGTGCATCTTTTATGTATTCTTTAAGTATATAAATGATTATATCAATGGTATGGTGATTGTCTTCTCCAAAAAAATTATAGCGTTCACATTTAATTTTATTTTCTTTTAGACGTTGGATTGCGTTCATTATTTCTTGTTCGGTTCTCATGGTAGTTCTTTTTTTACTATTTGACATTTGGTTCGTTCTTTGACTTTAAGGATGAATTGAGTGGTTTCGTAGTTATCAACTAAAACTTTGATAGCCGTAAGGCCTGGTGTTTTAGGTTTGATAAAGAGCAGGTTGCAGGGCTTTAAATAGTAGTTCCACCAATACAGGACTTCAGCAGCGTAATGGTTTTCAATGCCAATGATGTAAAGTATCGGTTTAATGTTGCTCATTTTAGTTTGGATATTATGAATTTGCCTGGTATTCTTATTGCTCCTTTGGATGCTGTGACTTCTTGCATTGCGGTAAAAACTGCTTTGTAGTTGCCCATAGCGAGATTGGATATGATTTCGATATCTTTTTCGGATATGGACAGGTTGCGTAGTTGCATCATCATTGCATCGAGGGGGTTGTCGGGAAGTTGTTTTATAGTGAGTTTTCCCGCTTTAACGAGTGAGCGGATCGACGGTATCAGGTAACTATCGGCCGTTAGCCTGAAATCTATTTTACGGGATTCTTTGACTTCTTCAATGAGTTTCCAGATTGGGCTTTGGGGTTCTGCGATGGCATGGATGTTAAGTATATAATTGAAATCTTCTTTGCAGCATGATATCGTTTTTAATTCTTCTTTTAGCAACGAGATAGAGCTTTCCTCCTCATCTGACGGGGGGATTGAGGGGGGATTTTCTTTGTTTTGTTCTATTCTATTTTTATTTTCTTTGTCGGAAAAAATCGGAGTTTTTTCTGATTTATCGGAGTTTTCGGTGCTTTCTTCTGATAAAAGGTTGATTTCTTCGGGGATTCTGGTTTTGCGTTTTGTTAGTTTACACATATTGGTGTACCGGGATTGGATGGAAAGAGATGTTAGTATGCTCCCATTTTTATACAGTTCTTTATTGAAAAGCCCGACATAACAACAGTAGTTTATTATCTCTTTGACGAGTGTTTCTTTTATTCCCCAGTATTCTGATATGTCGAAAATCATATTTTCGTCGCAGTGTACATAGCAGCCTTTGACACGGTAGATTTCGTTGAGTATGTATTGATAGACGGCATAACCGGTGCAACTGAATTCTTTTTTCAGCCTTTTGATTTTTATATCCTGGAAACGATCGGTGTCAGCGGAATAGTAAGGGAATCCGAGTTTGGCCATTTTAGGATTGTTTTGATTCAATCAGTGCTGCATAGAGGTAGCAGCATGATGAATCGACGGTTAAGACTGAGTGGTAACTATTTTTGTATTTGACTTTTATTGTACCGTTTGAGAAGGAACGAAGATATATGGGGTTGAACTCTGTTCTAAAAGTTACTTTGTATTCTTCGTATTGGTTGGTTGTTTTGATTAGATCGATTCCTGTGATTGTGGTGAATCGTTCTATCTCACTGTGAAGTAATTGCTTTATTTGTTCGTGGTGTTGCATAATGGGGTGATTGTTTCATAATCGTTTTTTGTATGGTTTATTGAGCTTTATGAAGTTGTGGATCTTCACTGTAAGTATGGCGTATTCCCGGGCTTTGGTGAAGAATTCGGGATGCGAGATGTTGTGCTGGAGCCATTCGAGGGTTACTTCGAGACGGGTTGTTAGTTTCTGAAGGTTTTGTTTTTCGAGTAGTTTCATTGGTTTTGTGGTTTATTGAGTCTTACGACGAATTTGTATTGGTAATTTGGGATGGAATGATTTCCGGCTGATATGCATTGAATTTTAAGTACGCGATAAGTTTGGTCCTGAAGGAAGATGGTTATCTGGAATTCGTAACCTTTTGGTGTTCTTATCGGCTGTAGAGATTCATATTTACCGGAAAGTTTGTTTGCGATCGGTAGTAATGCTGTTTGTACGGCACTGTTCAATTTTGGTTTTAGTGAATCGATGGTGCTTTTTATCTCTTGGTTGATATACTCACAAGGGGTACTGTCTTGTTTTTCCAAACTCATTATTAGGTGTCTGAAAAATTTTGCTTCTGGTGATTTTTCAATTCTGTTATTTTCTTTGTCGTTGAGTTTTGCTTTTTTATAATTAAACCCCAAGTATTCGTAACAATATCTTTTGATTGAGCTGATAACGAGTTGTGATATTGTTGTGTTGTATCTGTTAAGGCGTTTTTCCGGGTATTCTTCATTGAAGAAGGTGGTGTATCCTTTCTGGTTTATGACTTGATGAAAGGTTGTGATGTCTTGCTTGTATTCGTCGGTAAGGACTTCGTGGGTTTCTTTATAGTATTCTTTGGTTTTATATTGGGTTAAAGCTTCCTGAAAATGCTTGTGCAAGTTTTGGTAATAATCGTGAATGTTTGATTTAATCTCGTTGAAAATGGATTGGAATGAGTTGTTAATCTGAGTGTAAATGGTTTCGAATTCGGTATTCATAGTTTAATAGGATTATGCCCTACACGGGATTGTGCAGGGCTGGTTATTAATTGACTATTTTGGGTTTTCGCTACATTGAAAATACCAGCTTTGGTAAAAACATGGCTACGCTTAGAGGATGTACGGCTTCCTGTATTTAATTTAAACAAGTGTTTTATTGATGAGATAAAATGGTTATCTTTGTGTCTGAATGGTAGCTGAGGCTATCGATTCAACGTTTAGGTACATCTTGAAACGGCTAATTTCACAATGTATTGAACCTAAACGGACAGCAGCTTATGTGCATTATTGTGCATCATATAAGCGTGCCCGTTCGTAAGCGTTCTATACAGGGTTTTAGCCGACCTCAAGATGTGCGACCGAATAGGGCACGTCTTTTTTATGCCCTGTTCCTAAAAATCTAATGGTATGGAACGAAAAAACTTTTCTAAAAAGAAATTGTTTAAGTTTGAATGGGTAATGATGGCATTAATGGTAATAACTGTTGTCGTGACTGTTATGTTAATGTTGCATCACCGGCATGTTATGCGTGAACTGGATAGACAGTTGGCGATTGATTTATGGAAACTTAGGCAAGAGTATAAGGCTAAGTTTCCGGATAATGGCAATGAATCCGATTATTATAAGTATTATGAATTGAAGTAGTATTTGTTTATCAGGGGATTTATTTGCTTTTGTATTCTTTGTATGATAATCGAGATATTAGTATCGATAGTATCAGCATTATCACGCATCCGGTTATGAATATTGTTTTTTCGGGTGATGGTGATATTATTGCTAGTACTAATTTTATGGCCATTAATATGGCTATTAGATATGATAGTATTGGTAATATCATAAGGTTGTTTTTTCTCCCGCCTTTCCAGAGGGATCATATTCATAGAAAAAGCGGGAGTTGGTTTTGATTAATTAGCGTACAGATGCCTAATTCTGCATGCTTACTGATGAAGACTTTTCGGACTAATTAATTTTTAATGGGTTAATTACTTATTTTTATTTTCAGCCATTCTATATCCCTATATGGTCTTGGCATCCCTGCTCGCATATAACTTATATAGTCCGGCTCTTTCTACCCCTTTAACTCCCTAAAGAGATATTCCGAATTGTCAAAGATCGATTTTGGTGTAAGCAGGGTGCTGAAGCCTGCGGGTGTGGACAATACCGGGATCGAACCGGAGTTAAATGGGTTAGCTTTGCTCCACCTGTTGAGCTTATTGTCCGGAATGCCTTGCACACGCTTGTGCAAGGACTTTTGTTTTTCTTGTCTCACGACAAACCTCCTGTATCATAATTGTGCATTCCAGTAACGGACTAATTCTTGTCCGGTATAAAATCTTCTTTTGTTGATTTTTGAGAATCTGCACCGGATATATCCTGCTTCGGTGTGTTTGCGAAGAGTTGTTCTGGAGATGCCCAGTATTTCGGCTGCTTTGCCTATAGGATAGCGTCCATTTATACGAACATCTGGTTCGATTGTTGTCATATAATGTTAATCTTTTACTATTTTATTCTGGTTACTTTATAGCTATCGTTGAGAGAGTCTTCGTTTACTTCGAAGATGAATCCTTTTTTCTTTTGTGCAGAACAGTATCTTCTCATTTTGTCAATTCTCAATTCTTTGTTGGAGTAGGTTCTTTCTTCATCCAATTTAAAGTCTTGTAGCGTCTTTGTCCACGACGGAATATTGACAATTCTTGCGTTTTTCTTTGGTGTTATCATATTAATATCTATATTTGTGAATTATCCGTTTGTATCCTGTTTGAGGATATCTTCCTGATATCTTTCATACAAATATAGACGGTTTTACGTCCAAAATTTCAAATGAGCAAATAAAAATGGACGGTATTCCGTTTATTTATTTTTATTCTAAATAGTTAAAATGACACAAACAACTATAAATCATAGGCTTAAACAAATTGTTGATCACAGAGGTGTATCCGTTACTTCGTATGCTGCCAGTATTGGGGTTGCTAAGAGCACTTTGGTGGATGCTATTACTAAAGGAAAGGATATTCGGTTTTCTACTATTGAAAAGATATTGGACGCAGAACCGGACATATCTGTGTCGTGGTTAATCACCGGTAAGGGTGAGATGTTTAATGCAAAAAACGATACTAAAATTGATGATTATTTGAGTAAGATAATTATTGACATATTAGATAAGCAAAGTAATACGTTAGAGGCTATAGATAGTATTAGGAAAGATTTGGATAATATTAAAAATGTACTTGATAAGGAAGGGTTAGCAAGTACTGGATAATTGCGATATTGGTAAACATTTTTACTTGTTGTTTTGTTAAAACATGTGTATTAACTTAACGGAAATGCACATGAAAGAACACAGGAAGGACAAGATGTTGAAGGTTGATAACAAGAATCTTATTGAATCGCTTTATGAAGGACAGGTGTTGTTGGAGAGTAAGTTGCAGGAATTAAGCAATGATGTGAATGAGATTAAAGAAAAGATAATTCCTTCTTCCAGCGTTGAAAAACAAAATCGAGATGTGGAGATGAAAGTTATCAAAGGCAATTTTTTCAAAGACAGGGAATAATATTTCCTTTTTATGGAAAACTTAAATTTGTTTCGGCCTTTGTGGCCTAAAACGATAAAGGCCGAAGCAATTAAATAGTACTGAAAAAACTTTTTGAATACCTATTATTATGATGTGCATTTTCAATGAATAGGTTTTCTTAGGTTCGCATGAATTGGTCTGAAATAGATTATTCGGTTGAAGACTTTAGTTTTTTTATTGGATGATCTTATTTAACGGGTAGGTATGGAGATTTTTCTCCTATTAATTTTGAAAAAAAATGAATTATTAATCATTTGACAATGAAAGGATTGGAAAGAATTCGAAGAATTAGGGAGAAAAATTCTTCATAAAAAGTATCGAATTATTTCCGAGTTATTGAAATTTGTTATACTTTCGCAGTCGAAAACGCATGCAAATTGCATGCAAATGAAAAAATAGCTTTTTTATCGAAACTGTAAGTTATTGATATACAAGCACGGGATGTAGCGCAGTCCGGTTAGCGCACCTGCTTTGGGAGCAGGGGGTCCCAGGTTCGAATCCTGGTA
>PPYE01432778.1_pt1 | contig 29609 bp, 24 predicted proteins | sample 1559881 | NCBI WGS metagenome assembly PPYE01 (sample SAMN08240022, study PRJNA423297) | Human gut metagenome, whole genome shotgun sequencing project. | reverse complement strand
ATGTGTTGATGTCGAACCCGTGCGGCGCAGCGCAGCAAGCCGCTGCGCCGTATCATTTTGCCATCAACAAACCCTGTTGGGGGGGAGGAATGCCCTATCTTTCAATCCGAACCCATCGGCTACGCCACGGCCCACCAGATGGTGGAAACCATCTTCCGCCAGCAACTGCCCGCCCACGGCATGGCTGTGCGGGAGGGGCAGATCAAGCTCTGCCACGCCATGCTGGGCGCCTTATATAATAAGGAAGTCGCCCTTTGCGACGCCGGCGTCGGCCTCGGCAAGACCTACGCCTATCTGGTGGCCTGCCTGCTCTGGCAGAGCCAGCGGCCGCGGGCGCTGTGGCAGCCGGTCGTGATCTCCACCGCCAGCGTGGCCTTGCAGGAGGCCATCCTGCAAGAGTACATTCCGTTTTTGTCGTCCGTGTTATTACAATGTGGATATTTGAGCAAACCAATCCAGGCCGTACTGCGCAAGGGCAAGGAGCGCTTTGTGTGCGATCTCCGTCTGCTGGAGCGGCAGCGGCAGATGGCGCAGCGCGGCGAGCGGTTTGCCCGGCGGGCTGCGATTTTGCGGCAGGCGCTGGACTGCCTTGACCTGGATAAACTGCCCGGCCTGTCGGGCTTTGACCGGCGACAGATCTGCGTGCCCGAGCACTGCCCGCGGCTCTGCCCCGCGCGCGGTCGCTGCCGTTACCAGCGGTATCTGCGGGAATCGAATGACCTGGCCGTGTCCATCCAGGTTTGCAACCACAACTATTTGTTGGCCGACGCCCTGCACCGGCAGAATGGCTGGAAGCCGCTGCTGCGGGACTACCAGGCCGTCGTGATCGACGAAGCCCATCGTCTGCCCGAAGCGGCGGAACAAATGCTGACCAACCAGCTTTCCATAAAAGGGCTGTGGCAACTGATTCACCGGCTGGAAGAACAGCACCTGACCCGCGGCGCCCAACGGCTCCGTGCGGAGACCGAGGCGCTGGCCGCGGCCTGTCAACCACAGGAGCCGCGCCGGTCGCGGGCGGAGCGGCAGGTTCCATACCAGTCGACCCGAGAGCGCCAGACGGCGCTGGCTGTCTTGCAATCCTGTATCGACGAACTACTGCAGCGATACCCCACCCGAATACCGACCTCCCTGTGCCACCAGCTTCAGGACACAAGCGAAATGGCCGCGCTATTCGCCCAGCCGCAGGAAGATTGGATCACCTATATCGAATATGGCACCATATCAGATGAGCAAACCGATACAGAGTTTACCCTCTGTGCGGTGCCCCTCGACCAGCCCGGTTATTTGCACACTCTTTTGTGGCAGCGGGAGAAGCCCGCCATTTTGACCTCCGGCACCTTGGCCGCGGGGCACGACTTCACCCATGTCCGGCGGCGGCTGGGATTGCATGGCGGCTTGGCCGTACAGACCGTACAAGTTGCCTCCCCCTTCGACTATGCGAAAAATTGCCTGCTTTTGTTTCCGTCGCGGCCGGCTGCTCACGAAGTGGACAAGCCCAGCGGGGAAGAAGCATCCCATGAACGTCTGGCCCGCCAAATCGAACAGCTTGTGCGCGCGGCCCACGGCCACACGTTGGTGCTCTTCACCTCGTATGATCAGATGGGCCATGTCTACGAGCAGTTGGAAAGCAGGCTGCCGGTGCCTCTGTTCAAAGCCCCACGCGGCGGGCAGTGGTTTGTGGAGCAGTTCAAACGCTGCGGAAACGCCGTGCTGTTGGCAGGCGGCCCCTGCTGGGAGGGTGTGGACTTCCCCGGCGATATTGTTTCGCTGCTGGTGATCGTGCGGCTGCCCTTCCCGGTGCCTGACCCGGTGCGGGAAGCCCGGCGGGTACAATATCCCGATCTGCACAGCTACATCCAGGCCGAGATCGTGCCCGAGATGCAGCAGAAACTGCGGCAGGGCTTCGGCCGCGCCATCCGCACCGAGACCGACAGTTGCGCGGCCGCCATCCTTGATCCGCGAGCTGCGCCCGGTGGGCGCTATCACCAGGCGGTGCTGGATGCGCTGCCATCCGGTATCCCGATTGCCACCAAAACAGAAGCTATACAAACCTTTCTCCGGGCTCGCAAAGGCCCGGATTTCTTTTTGCCAGACTTTGAAAATAGCCCGAACGAAAAACAGCAATAGGAGGAAACACCCATGCGCGCCATCTGCTTTATCCAGGAAACCAAAGACTCCGACCTGACCCTGCGCCAGCAGCAACTAATCTGCCACCGTGCCCTGCGCAAGCTGCTCTGGCCCTGCGAGCTTGAGCTGTTCGCCCAAGCCGGTACCGAGGAGCAGCCGCTCTCGCTGCGCCCCGGTATGGTGGACCTGCTGCGGGCCGCCGCGGCGGGTGAGGTGGACGTGCTGGTTGTCACCGACATCCCGCACCTGCACTGCGGCCACGCCGAGCTGGACGGCTTGCTCATGTCGCTGCTGCAATATGGCGTCCACACGTTCGGCGCCAACAATGGACAGTGGATCGAGCCGGGCGGACGGCACTGGATGATATTGCCGGGGTATGACTGTGAGGAATAAGGCGGAGGTGCCAAAGTGGATCAGAAAAATTTCGAGAAAACGCTGTATCATCCCCGGGCCTGGGTCTATGTACGGGCAACCGAATATGGCCCTGCACTGTCAGAGCTGTGCGAATCGGCACAGCGCGCCGGGTATGCACTGGCGGGCCAGAGCTATGATCTGCCACAACGATTTTTGGGGCGTCATGTGGGCCGAACTGCTCTGCTGTACGCTGTCAGGAAAGGTCTTGTCGATGACGTATTCATCACGCGCCTTTCCCAGCTTTCCAGAAAACGTGGTCGGCTGCGCCGCATTTTGTTACTGTTCCAGCGCAAGGGCGTCCACATCCACACAATCGAGATCGACCTGCGGTATGACCTGTACCGCCACGGGCTGGACAATGTTCTGGCGGGAGGTTTCTACACCCATGACTAATGGCAATACAGCGTCTGCACTTATACAACACGAAATCCAATACGCCGCCGCGTTGGAAATCTTGCACAGCCTGTTGGCGCAAAACCTGATCGACCACCTCAACGCCCAGCGCGCCGCTGTTGCTCTTGCCGAAATATTCGGCGTTTTGCGGCGGTCGATTTAGTGGTTCTCGTGAATGGATAAACCGCCGCCCTTGTGGTAGTGTTGTCGTTGCCAAAGGTTGGTCGCCGTTACTGTCAGCGACAGCAAAATTGCAAAGGAGGAACGCTGGATGCCGCAAGTACACGTCATTGAACCGATACATAGCCATGAACCGGCTAAACTGCGGGTTTGCGCCTATGCTCGCGTCAGCAGCGATTCCGCCGACCAGCTCAATTCCTTTGCCGCGCAGGTGCGGTATTACACCAACCTGATCGCTGGCAACGAGGACTGGACGATGGTGGACATCTACGCCGACCGCGGCATTACCGGCACCAGCACCGCCAAGCGAACCGAGTTCCAGCGCATGATGGAGGATTGCCGCAAAGGCAAAATCGACCGTATCCTTGTCAAGTCACTTTCCCGGTTCGCCCGCAACACCCAGGACTGCATCGCCGCCCTGCGGGAACTGCGCCAGCTCGGCGTGACGGTGGTGTTCGAAAAGGAACACATCAATACCGGCACAATGGCCAATGAGATGCTCATCAGCATGATGAGCGCCTTTGCGCAGGAAGAATCGGTTTCGATTTCGAAGAATGTCCGAAAAGGCATTGTCATGCGAATGCAAAACGGAGAATTTCACGGGTCCTTTACGCCGTATGGCTATCGACTGAGTCCCGACGGTTCACTTTCTGTTCACCCCGAAGAAGCCGAAGTCGTGAAACGGATATTTTCGGAATTTCTTGCCGGAAAAAGTTCGCGCGAAATCGCCGATTCACTAATTCAGCAGGGTGTTCCGAAACGAAAAGGCTGCTCTGCTTGGTCAGATCGTGGTATCGTCTATCTACTGACAAATGAAAAATATGTAGGCGATGAGCGTCTGCAGAAATACATATCCACCCGGACCTTGCCATCCAAGTGTGTGATGAACCGGGGACAGCAACCACAGTTCTATTTTCATAACACGCACGAGGCCATTATCGCCCGCGAAAGTTTTGACCGGGTGCAAGCACTGTTGGATGGACGCAGAGAACTGTTTCGGCACAAGCAGAAAAACACCCAGCCGCCATTGTCTGGATGGATGACCTGCGGTCTATGCGGGGCACCTCTTTACAGAAAGAACAGAAACGGGCGAATCTGCTGGGTCTGCAGCCGGCACTTGCAAAAGGCTCCCGCCTGCAGCCTACCGTCGATACAGGAAACAGTTGTTTGGAACAGTATCCGCAGATTGGCGTCCAATTTGACTGACAATACCCATGCTATTCTGGAAAGCTATTGTCAAAACCTCGAAATAATCCGGCAGCGACGTAGCTTTTTGTCGCCGGATGTTTCCTCTTACCATCAGCAAATTTCTGACCTTTTGACGCAGAGTCATACGCTTGTTCGTCTCAGGACAAATGGGTGTATTGACTCTGCCTTTTTTATTGCCCAGAACAATGCGATTCAAAAGAAACTGGCGATCTTGAAAGAGCAGCTTGACCGGCAGCGCCGCGAGGATCAAATCAATGAAAAAATTGAAGCGACGTGCTCGCTTATGAAAGCGCTTTCTCACCTGAGAGAGACAGACACCAATCCAGATTTGATAAAGCGATGCATAACAGGCGCCACGGTATATGCCGATCGAATCGTGTTTGAAATGACAAATGGTTTGCAATTTTCCGAAAGAATCCACAGGTGATCGCATGAGTCTTAATCGCAAGCTACCATTCGGATATTGCTATGACAATGGTGTTATCGCGGTGAGTGTTCTGGAAGCGCCTATTGTCAGAGCAATCTATGAATCTTACATACAGGGCAAATCCATCCAGTCCATTGCATCGGAGATAACCCAGGCAGCAGTTCCGTACAGAACCGATGCCACAGTCTGGAACAAGAACATGGTTTTGCGCATCCTAGATAACAAGAAATACGGCGGCCAGCCGCCATTCCCTGCGATTCTTCCAAACGACTTGATGCTGGCGTGCCAAGTCAGGCGAGCTGAAAGCCAGCAAAAACAACTGGTCAATCCCTGTATTCGAATTGTGCGCAGCCGCCTTGGCTGCGGGCTGTGCGGCGGTCATTTGACAAGGAAAAGAGACAGGCGTAGAAGTGCCATTTCCTGGTGCTGCGTATCTTGCGGTATGGTCACTACTCCCATTGCGGATGATGTTATGATTCAAGCAATACAAGGAAAACTTTCTCTGCTTTGCCAGAATCCTTCCGTCCTGCGAACAACCAGCGGTATCGCGTCGCCTTCATCGGCTGTACTTCGGATAAATTATGAACTGCACCGTCGCTTAACTGATCCGACTGCACCCCAGGAAGAATTGTATAACCTGGCAAAACTTGCCACAGAAGCATTATACGACTCGATTTCCGACGAGAAGAACGACGCCGAGACAGAATTTGTTGCACAGTGCCTTTCAAGTCATTCGACATTATGTTCGGATTTTCCTGCCAACCTTTTTCTTGATATTGTGTCGCAAGTGGTTGTCTCCCCAACGGCCGAGATTTCTCTGCGGTTGTTGAATAACCAGATGATCTGACGAGGTTTTTCCATGAATCAACATACGGTTCCCCAAAAGAAAGTCCACGAGATCAAAGCCGATCCCCTGATTTTCAATAAAACGCACACCCACCTGCGCGTTGCCGCTTACTGCCGCGTCAGCACCGAGCAGGAAGAACAGGAGAGCAGCTTTGAGGGGCAGGTGACCTATTACACCAACCTGATTGAGAACAATCCCGAATGGGAGATGGCCGGTATCTTTGCCGACCACGGGATCAGCGGCATCAAGGATACCACGCGGCCGGGCTTTATGCAGATGATCGAAGCCTGCAAAAAACATAAGATCGACATGATCCTGACCAAATCGCTGAGCCGTTTCTCCCGCAATACGCTGGACAGCATCCGTTACATCCGGCTGCTGAAAAGCCTGGGTGTGGTCATCGAATTTGAGAAAGAAGGGCTAAACACCGGCGATCTCGGCAGTGAAATCTACCTGACCTGGTTCTCGGCCTTTGCCCAGGCCGAGAGCGAATCGCTGAGTCAGAACGTTACAATGGGCAAGCGCCGCCTGTTCAAGGAAGGAAAATGCCCGTTCCAGTACAAGAACTTCATCGGCTACCGACGCGGCGCGGATGGACAGCCTGAGATCGACCCGGAAGGAGCCAAAACGATCGAACATATTTTCTACGGTTTTTTGGCTGGCAAAACGCCGGCGCAGCTTAAGACTGAACTAGAAGAAATACACATCCTTTCGCCCAGCGGCAAGGCAACCTGGTCCAAGGCCACAATCCAAAACATCCTGCGCAACGAAAAGTACGCTGGCGATGTGCTGTTGCAAAAAACATTCACCGCGGACTTTCTGACCAAGAAGGTCAAAAAGAACCGCGGTGAAGTAACGCAGTATTATGTGACGGACAATCACCCGGCGATCATCCCGCGCGAGATTTTCCAGCAGGTACAACTGGAACTGGCCCGCCGGAGCAGCAGGCCTAAAGTCTCGCAGCGCAAGACCAAGACCGAGCGTGGCAAGTACACGAGCAAGTTCGCCCTGTCGGAGCGCCTGGTCTGTGGCGAGTGCGGCTGTATGTACCGCCGCACCCAATGGATCAAGCGCGACGGCACCAAGGAATACGTCTGGCGCTGCATCAACCGTCTGGAGAACGGTAAAAAGTACTGCAAGAATTCCCCCAGCCTGAAGGAAACGCAGCTGCAGGAGGCCATCATGGCCGCCATACACGAGCAGTTCACAGACCGGGATAAAGTAAAAGAGGCGCTGAAGAATGTGGAGAAACGGATTATCCTGCACGGTGACAGCCAACAGGACGTTGCGCCTCTCCTCACCCGCATTCAGGAGATCAACCAGGCCATGTCCAACTTGCTGCTGCTTGTCAGTCACAGTGCGGACAGCGGCATCTATGACGCAAAATTTAAGGATCTGACCAGAGAGAAGGCGGATTTGCAGGCACAGGTGGATTCAGTGGAACAGGCATCGAAACAGGATCAGGACAGGCAACGGCAGTTGCAGGCTGTGCTGGATGCGATTGAGCGACAGCCGGTGGAGTTGGAGAGGTATGATGATGAGTTGGTAAGAAGGATCATAGAGCGAATCGAGGTAATGCCAAGAGGAACACTGTCTATATCCTTCTCTGGAGCTTCCCGCAAAAGTGTTGTGACTGATTTATCAGGTTGACGTATGCAATTTGATACTTTCCGTATAATCTGGATAGCGTGACCTATGACTATGAGAAGATGTTTAAGCGGTCGACTACACGATATAGTCTCCGATTAAAACTATTTACCGATTTAAAGTGATTAACGATTCTCACAGAATGACACCGTCCGTTTTTTCGTGCTTATCGTGTGATATGCCGCTCTAAAAGGACGATTCGATTTTATTGTTTATCCCCGAAAATGTGAAATTAGCATAAATATATTGATCGTTCGATAATTATAATGTATAATAGTCATATATTATGGCCATTAATCAACATATACTTTTTATGCAATCTTCTAAATTATATATTATTCGTCAAATACAAGTGTCAGAATGGGGTAAAAGATGTGTATGAAAAAAATAGTACAGAAGTTCTTTGGCCTTGCCGATAGAATTCCCGAGAGTGCTTTGACACTGCTGTCATTCGGTACTGGTATAGTGACTGTCTTGGGTTGGGGACTAAAGGCCGTAGCTTTTTTCCTTGATACAAAAAATACGCAAGAAACAGTAGCAAATATAGTTACTTTCGTAAATTCTCCTACCTTTTTAGTTGCCTTGGTTTGTATAGGTGTTTTTTGTTTCGTTATTGTTGTAATCAAAGGTGTGGGCTACTATAGAACTTCGAGGGCAAGACTCTTTCTCTTTTCCAGCTCATTTTATTCGGCAACACAAAAGCTTCAGGAAACCACATATAAAATCAAACTAAGATACGACCAGTATGAACTCAGCGACAAACAGTTGTTCGCCATGATTAATTCTTATTGTGACTTCATAATTAACTCTCTATGCATGCAATTAAAACATATTACGGGGCAAGAAATTTGTGGATGCATTAAGTTGGTTGATGGATTTTCTGATACGCAAACTCCAAGGGCAATAACAACAGAAACAGTTTCTGACTTTGTAAGATCAAAAAACACTAATGACAACAGAATAAACATAAAAGTTCCAAAGAAAGTTTTGATTCGCGATAATATCGACTTTCTCGAATTAATGGACTACAATAACGTGCGAAACCAATTTTATCAACCCAATTTGATAAAATATGCCGAAGAACTTGCAAATGACGATAAACAATACAGAAATACGACATTAAATTGGAAGGAGTATTACAAAAGTACGGTTGTCATCCCCATCCAAGTCAGCAATGAGTTACTTGAACATCAAGAGGATGAAGCATATAATGTGATAGGTTTTATGTGCTTTGATAGTGACAAAGAGGGAACTTTTTCAATGGAATTGAAAGAGCCGATAACTAATTTGATTAAGGCATATGCAGCACTACTTTATGGTTTGCTGGATATATACGGCGTATATTTGAAAAGGGTTTTGAATAAAGATTATATCGCCACGAGAGTGGCAAAGCAATATAATATGGATAAGACTACTTCAGAATAATAAGTGTATTGACATTCGTAAGTCTATGGAGGTTATGCATAATGGATCACCTTAATCGTTTAAGTCGCTTTTTAGAAAAATTTGTAGTTGATGATAGCTACGAAGCTAATCAAGATTTTCACAGTATTAGCCAAGATTCAGAAGCAAAAAAACCGAAACCAAAAAAAATATTCTCTATATATCCTTCTCAAGAAGTTCAAGATCGATTAACGAAATACTTTTATGATTGTAAGGTATAATTCCTGATTTTCTGGATGAAGGCATGAAATCGAATAACAGGCTTATAATCATTATTTTCTACAGTCCCTCTATAATGAACAACCTCATACGCCAGTAAATCTGGCCAACCAACACACCAAGCGATAGAATTTTCACGTTCTATCGCTTTTTTATTGTCAGTCGTTCCGAATGTTTTAAGACTGCATCCTGCCATAGCTCAATTGGCCGGAAAACTGACAGGCGTATGTGTGTTAATCAAATTCTATGCTGTCTTTTTTATTTGACTTCCTATCAAAAAATAGCCGCGGAGGAATGGTGTTCATCCATTCCTCCGCGGCTTTCAAGCGGTCTTTTTGGTTTTCCCTGTTCTTGGCCGGCCTTGCTTTTTTATTTTAAGCGGTGGTTGAAGGCTGGCATTCTCAACGTCCTTCACGTTTTCCAACACCGATGCATTCAAAAACTGCTCGTAGTTCCAGTCAAGTACAAAATGCAGATTATATCCGCGCCCCAGTTCAATCCGCTTATCCTCTTTTCCTGTGAACTCGATATCAATATGGCTGCCTAAAAGAGAAAAGCTCAGTCGATTGTTGCCCATTGAAAACTCTTCGATTCTATATGTGTCATCCTTGTTTTGCAGTTTATTTTGCATCAAAGCCTCCGTATAGACAAAATAAAATGCCGGAATGCCCATTTTTGAGCTGGCATTCCGGCATAGCTTCGTATAAACGAACCTTACATATGTTGTGTCATGATTTTTCTAATGTACAGCCACGGTTTACTCCCTTATGACAAAACACCGTCCAGCCCATGCCGGTACAGGTCATATCGCAAATCACACTCGGTCGTAATAACCGTGACATTGTGCTTGTGAAACATTCGCAGCAGCCAGCCCAGCCATTGCCGGTTGACCGACAATCTGGACAGGCGCGATACGACCACAACATCCACATCCCGGGCGCGCACGGCCCGAGCCAGGGCAAAGAGTCCCGGCCGCCAGAAGCCGTGCCGCCCGCACAGATCCTCGCTGGAGCCGACAACTTCCAGTCCCTGCTGCTGTGCTTGCTGTATCGCATCCAATTTTTGTTCCGCCAGCCGGTTTCGGTCTCTCGACCGGGCGTATACCCAGGCCCGCGGATAAAACAGGGCATGATCCTTTTTTGTCTGCAATGGTATCCCCCTCACGCATCTGTTTCGTCGTACCCCGGCAGCACCATCCAGTGCCGGCCGCCAGGTTCGATCCAGCGGCCATCCTTTGCACCAAAGGTGTGGATGCCGTATTGCAGCAGCGACATGAGCAGGCCGTCCAGTTCCGCCTGGCCGCAGTGGAGATGCGCCGCATCGATCACCATCAGCACATCCACCTCGCCCGCTGCCGCGGCCCGCATCAGGTCCACCATGCCGGGGCGCAGCGAAATCGGCTGTGCTTCGCTGCCGGCCTGGGCGAACAGTTCCATCACGCAGGGCCATTGCAGCTTGCGCAGGGCCCGGTGGCAGATCAGCTGCTGCTGGCGCAGGGTCAGGTCTGCATCTTTGACTTCCTGAATAAAACAGATTGCTCTCATGGGTTTCCTCCTGTTTTGTTTATCTTGTGTTCGCATGTATCAAATTTCATTCAAAGTCCGGCAAAAAATACTCCGGGCCTTTGTGTGCCCGGAGAAAGGTCTGTATAGCTTCTAGTCTTTCTGTAATTGGGATACCGGCGGGCAGCGCGTCCAGCACAGCCCGGTGGTACCGCCCGCCGGGGGCGGCGCGGGGGTCAAGAAGGGCCACGGCGCAGCTGTCGGTCTCGGTGCGGATGGCGCGGCCAAAGCCCTGCCGCAGCTTCTGCTGCATCTCCGGCACGATCTCGGCCTGGATGTAGCTGTGCAGGTCGGGGTATTGTTCCCGCCGGGCTTCCCGCACCGGGTCGGGCACCGGGAAGGGCAGCCGCACGATTATAAGCAGCGACACCATATCGCCGGGAAAATCCACCCCTTCCCAGCAGGGGCCGCCGGCCAGCAGCACGGCGTTCTCGCAGTGTTTGAACTGCTCCACAACCGTCTGTGATCCGCGCCGCGCCTGCAAGATGGGGATGTTTAACCCGACACAGGCCGTCTTTGGGGCTGACGTGGCGGTTCACGATACAGGCCCCGCCGCCTAGCATGACCAGAGGCATGGCGTGAAGATCGAAGCCCGCTTCCATGACTGCGGAGAACAACCGCTCGGTATACAGCCGGCCTTGTTTGCTCACGATGCTGCGCACCTCATCCGCCAGGCTGCAGGGCTGGCCCGCCAGCATCTGTTCGATCTGGGCATCAGTAAGCGAAAGACCGGTTTCCTGGCGGACCCGCTCTCGGATCTCATCGATGCAGCGGATCATTCCAAGTTCCAGGCTATGCGCCGTTTCCGCTACCGGCAGGGCGTTGTCAATCCGCATCAGATCAACCGTCCAGCCGCCGATGTCCATGAGCAGCAGCGACGGTTCGTCGGTCAGCAGGTCCGGCTCGGCCATCAGGGCCGCAAAGCCCTGGGGAAACAGCTGCACATCCGCGATGGTGATGCTGTATTCCACACCCTCGTAGCGGAATTGGACCGGCTGGGAAGGACGGAGCAAATAGCTGCGAAACTTCGGCTTGTCCCGGCCATAGCTGGTCAACGGCAGACCCGCCGCGATCCGGACCGTACACTCAGCGGGTGCGTTGCGGCTGCGAATTTCCTGCGCCAACGCTGCCAACGTCAGCAGGTAGTAGTTGTCGTTGATGGTTTTGTCGCGCTGGATCGGCTGCCGTCTGGTGCCGCAAACAAAAAAACACCCGCCGGACTCAAGGAGTCCCTGGCGGGTGTAAGGTTCGTGACTGCCGTAGGCTGTAAGACCGGCTGGGAAAGAACAGTGCCGCGTCTTGATGGCATAATAGCCGTGATCGATGCCAATGTTCATGGTTTTTGCCTCACTTTCGTTTTTCGTTGAAATTTGCGGATCTATGTAAACGGCTGGTAGATAACTTTTCTTCCCAGTCGGTAAATTTATACTAGGGGGAGAGGTGTGGAGAGGGGGAAAGCAAAAGGCCGCCCAGTTCCAGCATTACCGGAAACCGAGCGGCAAAAAATGGGCACACTTGTCCTATAAACTTTCGCATTATGCGTCCAGGTATTTTGAAGTCTGCATATAGCCTATTCAGAAGTGTTTTGGCCCTTTCGACGGGCTATTTCTGCCTGTTCAGCGGGCAGCTTCTTCTCCACATTCCAGAACATCACCAGCACTGCGCATAAAAAGAATCCGATGGTCTCCACCCAGATATAGCTTATCGTGATGGTATTCTGCACCACCGCAGACTGGGCCGCTGTGCCTAGAGCCACATCGGCAGCCTGGTCATACCCGGCAGCGTTGAGCATGCCGGAAAAGATTGCATTGCAGATAGGAGTACCTGCCACCATGATGGAGCTGTAGATACTCATGGTCAGCCCATCGGTACGGATGCCCCGGCGGTACTCGATGTGGTCGATGACATCGGCCAGCATAGCCAGAATCAGGTAGCAGGCCGGGGCAGATCCGAAGCACTTGAGTGCCACGCCCACCGCAACGGGCACGATCTGACCATTGCCCAAAGCGGCGATGACGCCGCCCACCGTGCCCAGCAGCATACCAATCATGCAAACCAGCCGCTTGGAGAACCTGTTGGACAGCGGTACCACAAACAAGGCAGCCACCGCCATGGGAATGGCCCCCAGGATGGCAAGCAGAGACTGGGACGCCCCCCAGGCATCCGCTGATCCGAAAAAGGTGTTGTCCATGACCCATTTGCAGAAGTATGCCATGGAACCGTTTTTCATGGCGCCCGCCCACTGGAAAGACAGGTAAAACACCATGACGATCCACCACCACTTTTCGCTAGCAACAGCCCGGAGCTGGTCGGACAGAGGCGCAGCTGCCGGCCGATCCACTCTGTTCCGGCCCGCACGGATCTGCTCTTCCGTCACCCGTTCCCGGGTGAACTTGTATTGCAGCAGGATGGTCAGGGCCGTAAACACAGCCACAGCCAGCATGGCAAGAAACCACCGATGCTGATCCTCCTTCAGGGCGAAGGAGACCAGCATGGGGAAAATCATGGATCCCACCCCCATGACCCCAAGACCTGCCACATTAGTGAAGGATGCCAATGCGCTGCGCTGTTGGGAGTTGCGGGTAGAGACGGGAATCAGGGTAGAGTTGGCCGTATTATAGATGGGATACGCCACTGCATAGAACAGGTTGTACGCAATGGCAATCCAAACCATCCGGGCCACACCCGTAAAGGGAACAATGAACATGAGCACCGAGGCTACCGACATAGTCAGGGCACTGAGCAACACCCAGGGCCTGGCCTTGCCGGCCAGGCAGCGAGTGCGCTCAATGAGCTGTCCTACAATTAGGTTGGCTGCCACGATGAGTATAGTAGAAAACAGCTGGAGTGCCGTCAGAAAGTTGAGATCCAGCTTCAGAACGTCGGTAAAATAGTTTTGGAGAATACTGGTATAAATACCGGAAGCCAGCAATGCGCCGAAAGGACCGATAAAGTAGCCGAAAAGCATCTCCGGCAGGCGGACTTCCTCGCTTTTGATCAAGGATGCCGCCAGCGGGCTGGTCCAGAACCCGGTTTTCTGTTCGCGCAAGGAGAATCCTTCCTTTCGTTATTCGAGTTGGCAGGTCGGAGCGACCCGGATGAGAAACCGGAGCCGATAGTCCCGCCGGGCGTCATACAGGAATTCCGGGGCAATGGCCGGTCCACAGGCCCCGGTGCCAATGCCCTGCTGGAATGCCTGTACCGTCACAAAGGTGCCGGTGCGCACTTCATCCCCGCGGTGGCTCATACCCAGCAGTGCCCGGTCCGTATAAGGCTTGACTCCCAGTTCAAAAGGCTTTTCCATAGCCGTGAAGGTCACGGTCACCCGCCCATCACTGAAAGCGGCCGTGACACAGTCGCAACGGTTGCCGCTCTCCTGGGGGCGGATGTTCGGTTCTGTCATGTCAGACACCCGGCACTGCACTCTTCCGATCGGGAACTGTTCTTTCATATCGCAGTAACTTTCACCTGTCCGGCCGGTATAGTCCACCTGGTCAAAGGACTCATCCAGGCAGAAGCACTTGCCAAAACGAGGCAGCGTGCCGCCTCCACGCTCACAATGAATGGAGCTGGTTACCAGGATTCCGTCGGAGGCTCCTTCGTATGTATCGGTTACCAGGAAACGGGCCTTTCGGTTGGTGACCCGTGTCACCACGCGGTAACCGTTGGCCGTAGCTTCGCAGGAGACCAGCGTTTCCCGCTGATCGGCATACGAAGCCATGGTGTTGCGGAACAGCGCATCCGTATCATTATCGGTGGGGGCGCGGTACAGCAGGGTAAATTCCTCCGCTGCCGTAAGTCGGCGGCCCTCCCCCAGGTCCAGGACAAAGCGGCCTTCCTCCACGGTGCAGGTTTTGGGCAACGGCTCTGCGGCGGGAGCGGTGGGCAGTTGCCGAGCCAGCACCAGCTGTTCTTCGGAAACTGTACGGCCGGTGCGGGTGTCCACCGCCGTGACCACGGCGGACAGTTCCCCCTTCACCGTCTGTCCCAGGGACAAGCGGATTACCCGACGGCTGAGCGGCGGCACATCCGGCCTGATCGTGTACAGGCTGCCGTCATTCCACCGTACCGTCAGGGCATATCGACTTCCTGAAGAGAAGGCGGTGGTGTTGAACAGTTCAAAGGACTCTCCTTCCAGGTGACGCACCCGGACAGGCCGGTAGACGAACCGGATGATCTGCGCTCCAGCCGAAGGAGTTCGGTCGGGGTAGAAGAGCCCGTCCACACAGAAATTCCCGTCGTGGCTCCATTCGCCGTGATCGCCGCCGTAGGTGTAGCTGCCATCGGGGTTCAGTATCGCATGATCCACCATTTCCCAGACGCAACCGCCCATCAGGTTGTCGTAGCGGTAGATTTGTTCCCAGTAGGCCTCCACGTTGCCAGGGCCCACCCCCATGGCATGGGCGCATTCACAGAGGAAGTAGGGCCGATCATTCAGGGGTTTCTGCTTCCGGCGGTGTTTCCCCACCGCCTGCACCGAAGCCACAGGAGGATACATCTCGCTACCCACATCATAGGCGATCCGCTTGCAGTGAACCGCGCTTTCGTAGTGGACCGGCAAGCGCGTCCGGGCCTTCAGCCATGCGTACATCTTGTCGGTATTGTGGTATCCGCCTGCCTCGTTGCCCAGGGACCACATCAGAATGCAGGTATTGCGGTGCAACTTGTCCCGCTCATACAGCCGGGCTATGCGGTCCAGGTAATGGCCTTCCCACCGCGGGTCGTGGCTGATGGTATTGTAGGTGGGGGGGGGAGCTGCATAGACCAGGTTCCATGGGTTTCCAGATCGTTCTCGTCCACGATGTACAGCCCGTATTCGTCCGCCAGTTCCAGCAGAAGTGGGTCTGGAGGATAGTGACTGGTGCGCACCGTATCGATGTTGAATGCCTTGCACAGCTTCATGTCCCGCTGGATCTCTGCCGGGGTCATGGTATAGCCGTTAGTGGGGCTGGTATCATGGTGATTGACACCGTGCAGCTTGAGCAGCCGCCCGTTCAGAAAAAACTTGTCTCCCCGAATCTGTACTTCTTTGAAGCCTGTGCGTATCTTGACGCAGGCGGCTGAGGTTTCAAAGTACAAATCATAGAGGGTGGGGTCCTCGGCATTCCATTCTGTCACTGTCAGGTCCTCAAAAGTCACCGTGGCAGTTCCTTGCCGGGCCGGCACAGTCGCCTGCCGGTGCAGACCATGCCCTTCCAAGGTAAATGTCACATCGGTGTCCGCGTAGGTTTCAGCCGTCAATGTCAGGGCATAGGTATCGCCGGTCTTGCGGGCATCGGCATCCAGATCCCAGAAATCTGCCGGTTCGTCAATTCGTAGCAGTACATCCCGGAAGATTCCGTTGTTTCGGAACATGTCCTGGTCTTCCAGGTAGGTACCGTTGCACCAGCGGTGTACCACCACCAAGAGCTCATTGCGCCCAGTGTGGAGCTTTCCGCTCAGATCAAATTCGGCAGTGTTGTGAGCACCTTCTGAATAGCCGACAAACAGGCCGTTCACATACAGATCCAGGCAGCTGGCAACCCCCAGGAAGGACAGGGTAAACCTTTTTTCGGGATCATCCACTGTCAGGAAGCGGCGGTACACCCCTACAAAGTTGTACTCTTCCCCAGGGTCCTTGTACCGCAGGGAGATTTTCTGGTCCACCCCCATCCAAGAGAAAACGCGGTCCACCTTGCCGATGGTAGGGATCTGCGGCGGGCGGAAGGGAAATTGGTAACGGATGTTGGTATAAAAAGGCCGGTCATATCCCCGAAACTGCCAGCAAGAGGGCACGTCGATGGTAGCAAACTCGACCTGGTCAGTGTCCAGTTGCCGGGGCAGTTCCGCCGGGCGAGGGTAGAATTTAAAGTCCCACAGGCCATTCAGGCAACGGACCTTTGGGGAACGATAGCGCTTTTCGGTCAGGGAAACAGCGTCTGCCTCCGGCCTGGCAGGATACGGGATAAAGTAACTGCGGGGCGGCAGCTTGTTCACCTCAAACACCGGAAAGGTGTGGTAGTTGGAGGTGTTCAGTGTATATTGCATCGGACGTCCTCCTTACGGAAGTTCAGCAGACCGGCACGTAACAGGTATTCTGGAGGGTGCTGTCGGTCACAGTCAGTTCTACCGGCCCGGATCCGTCTGCCAGCACCACAGCCAGAGCCCGGCCATAGTAAGTGTCGCACTCATCGCTCAGATAGCCGATAGGATTGTATGGACAGCCACTGCCCAGGCCCAGCAACCGTCCACCGCTGACTTTGACCTTTAACCGTCCGCGAGCCAGTGGTTTAACAGTCCCGGCTTCGTCGGAGTATTGAAGCCGCACAAAGACCAAATGTCCGGAAGCAGCCGATAGTTCTTCCGGCAGAGCTTGCAGCAGGGTTGCTTTCCCGGCGGTGTGTAGAGCGTTACGGCCCGTCTCCTGCCCAGCCGTATCGTAGACAACGGCTTCCAAGGTGCCCGGAGCATAGGGCAGGCGGAACCGGGCCACGCAATTTCTGACCGGCTTGCGTTCCACCGTTTTGCCATTGAGCTGCAGTTCCACTACATCTCCTCGGGCATAGACTTCCACATCCGCCGGGCGGCCCTCACAGCCCGCCCAGCTCCAACTCTCCAGAGCGTTGGACATCCGCCAGGCTGAAGGCGAATGTTTTTCCCCGGTGTGATCCACCGGACACACGGCCAGGCGGGGCCCGCTTTCCAGTTCAAAGGCCACCCGGGTGTACAACATTTCCCCCCAGGGGGACCCGGTCAGATCCAGTCGGCCACTGCCGGCCGCCATCCAACCGGGTCCGTGGGAAAAGTCGGGGGCATAATCGGCATATTCCCAGGCGCCGATTCCCACCTCACCCAGATAATCCATTCCGGCCCACACAAAGTCTCCCAGAACCCGGGGTTCCTTCTTTGCCAGGGCATAGAACCGGGCCGCATCCTTACAGAATGTTTCGCTGCCTAGGATCAGCCGATCCGGGTATTTTTTCAGATCGTGGCGATAGCGGTAAATGCCATAATTATACCCAGCCACATCCATTCTAGCAAAGGCATCCCGTGTTTTCCAGTCGCAGGGAGGCAGTGTTGCCCCCCGCTTCATGAACTCATCCCCCAGGAGCCCGGCTAGGTTGTTAAAGAACTCGCTGCCCGCCGCCTTTTTCTTTTTTTCCTTGCCCCGATGTTCGGCCCGCATAGCTTCTTTTTTTGCCTTGGCATCACTGTACACCCCGAAGCCCGCCGAACTCAGGAAATTGAAGAAGATGTTCACCCCGCAGCTCACAGGCCGGCTGGCATCCAGGTGATGGAGCCAGTCGGTCAATTCGCCGGTGAGGGCGATCCCTTTGGGCTGTGCAGTCTCGCTGACCTCATTACCGGTAGAGTATAGGATCACCGAAGGGTGGTTGTAATCCTTGTCCACCATATCCTGCAGGTCCTGTTTCCACCAATTGGAAAAGTAGGTGGCGTAATCATATTCGGTCTTATGGATGTACCACATGTCCACATATTCATCCATGACCAGCATTCCCAGGCGGTCGCATGCATCCAGTAACGCTTTGGAGCAGGGGTTGTGGGCAGAACGCAGGGCATTGTACCCGGCATCCCGCAGCAGGCGAACCTTGCGGAATTCTGCATCAGCGTAACAGCACGCCCCAAGGAGCCCATTGTCATGGTGGATGCAGGCCCCCCTCAGGATGACCCGTTTCCCGTTGAGCAGCAAACCATCGCACCCCCATTCAAGGGTGCGCAGACCGAAGCTGGTCTGCGCCGCATCGGCGCCAAAGAAGACCCTGCAAGTATACAGAGCAGGCGTTTCAGGGCTCCACGGAGCAGCCCCCGGCAGTTCCAGCGTCAGAACGGCCTGTCCATTACTGCTAGTACTTCCTGCAGCCAGAACGGCGTCTCCACTCCTCACCTCCACCTCTACAATGCCGCTGCCGGTGGTCTCCACCGTGATCTCAGCCGTAGGCGGATCTAGGGACAACGTACGAATCTTCAGCCCATTGGGTTTAATATGTTCGATCGGTGCAGTCCAGAGGGTCACCGGACGGTAGATGCCCGCGCCGGAATACCACCGGCTGTTGGGCTGATCGGCGTTGCGGGCAATCACCTGCAACCGGTTGGGAGTTTTCCGTTCCAAGTGCGCGGTCAGGTCTACATAGAAATTGGTATACCCATAGGGCCGGAATGCCAGCCTGACACCGTTGAGCCAAACTTCAGCATTGCGGTACACACCCTCAAATTCCAGGACCAGCACCTGGCTGTCCCACTCGGGCTGATAATCGAAGATTTTTTCATACAGATAGTCCCTGCCGACAAACCAGCCTGTATTCGTACCGCCGGCGCTTTCCCGGGTACGGGGTTCTGCCAGCATGGCATCATGGGGCAAGGTGACCGGCGTGCCGTCGCCCTGCTCCTCCAGATGGCGGCAGGTCCAGTTTTGGTTGAAATCATGACCGAGCATAGTTTTTGATTTCCCTCCTAATTTTGCTGTTGCTGTACCACAAAACCGTCCGAGGTGGGGCCCCGGACGGCCAGTGTATAGTTCAGAGTGAACTACATTCAGTTAGCCGTAGGTGTGGGAGGCGATCTGCTCCCCATTCAGCCATACCTCAGCGTTGTGATAAACTCCTTCAAACTCCAAGATCACATCCCGATCGGTCCATTCTATCGGGGCAGTGAAGGTCTTTTCATAGACGTAATCCCGCCCGGCGAACCATCCGGTGTTGGTTCCTCCTGCCCATTCCGCCGCGCGGGGCTCGGCGAGCATGGCATCATGTGGGATGTTCACTGTACGTTTTTGTGATTCCTCGCCCAGACGAGAAAAGAACCAGTTGGAGTCCAGCGCTTGTCTGAACATAAAAAATAGCCCTTCCTTTCAATGGGCCGGACCGGCGGTAAACTACCGGCCGGTCCGACTTATTTATCTGCTTTTTGTCTGCTTCATAAAGCTGGATAGAATCGCAATGATGATTGTAATCAGCATTGCAATCATAAAAAAGGTAATCATGGGAATGGATGTTCCGGTCTCTCCCAGTCCATTTCCGCTTATTTTAGCGGAGATATTGACCAGTTGCGAACTGATATAGGTGGCCGCCGCCCCCATATAACACGCCCCAGGTAAAATCATAAAAAAATGTATTTTGCAGAAGAGTCCCACACAAGCGCACCCCGCACCAATCAATAGAAGAACAGGCGGTATAGCATAGAAATCATTGACCGACATTCCATAAAGCAAAATGATTATCGCAACTATCACAGACAACACAGGAGAAACCAGTCCAATATAGAATCCAAGGGGTTTCTCTTTGAAAATTCCGCTCATATTGTACCTCCAGTTTTTAATTTTCACTTTTATTCTTGCGGAATGCTACAATATATGCGACTAACAGCATCACTGTCAGAATGGCAAGCCCCCCATCTACTGCATACAAAGTAGTTTGCCACCAGGGGGTGATTTCGACATACTCCATATTGTCGGTCAGTCCATTGATAAGACTGGTGTTAGCAAGCATGTAATAGTAGCGATGCTGTGATTCCCGTAGCAGTTGGAATAGATCTCCATCATCATTTGTTTCAATATACGCTTTCAGCTCAGGACCATTATTGATTGACGAGAGACACCATAGATCGGTACCCCCGACAAGACCTTCCACTGCATGCTGGAAGTCAAAAAATGCGGCGTCAGAGATTGTCATACCGAGGAATCCCCACTCCTCACGCAGCAAGGATTTCAACAAAGCTTCGTTATGGCCTGCATAGGTGCAGCCAATACGGTTGAATGCGGTCATTGTGCTCAATGCACCAGCCTCAGTAAATGCGCCCTCGAAACACCTCAAGTAAATCTCCCGCATTGCCTGCTCCGTCGCAAAGGTAGCAACACCGCACCGGTTTTTCTCCTGATCATTCATGGCGAAATGTTTGATCGCTGATGCTACGCCCTTTTCCTGCATAGCTTTGACCTCTTCAATTGCCAAAAGGTAAGAGAGTGTACTGTCCTCAGAATAATACTCAAAGATTCTTCCTCCAAAGGGCGAGCGATGAAGATTGCTCGCAGGAGCCCATACCTGTGTGACCCCACAAAACAGTGCATCTTCCGCAATAAAGTATCCGCGCTGCGCAATCATTTCCTTATTCCATTGGCTGGCTGCAACCGCTTGGCCTACATACGCGGTGCCGCTTCCCTTAATGCCATCGCTATTTGCTACTCCGGTGAACGCGCTCTCATCCGGGAGATAGGGGCCAGAAACACCGCCAGGGCCATCCGAAAAGCGAGTCTCTGGCTTAAATACTGCTTCAACAGCTTTTGTGCCAAAGTATTCGTCTAGTGCACCCACCATATCATCCAAGGTTAATTGATCGATAAATTGCTCCCACTTCGGGTCGTTAAACGGAACATCCCGCATCTCTACCAGGCTTAGTCCGTTGTCCGCGCCCTGCGTATAGTCGCTGACAGAGGTCGCCGTCTCACTGGTTTCGTATAAGTAGCCATCAATCTCCCGGATCATTTCGTCTGTGGCAGTAAGCCCCTCTACGGGCTGCGGAAAAGTACTTTGCCAATCCTGACGAGTCAGGTAGGTTACAGCATTCTCAATCCAATAGTTTATGTCTGCATCATCAAACAGGTTCGTCACTTCTACTCCGGTCGCATTGGAATAGCGATAGGTTTCCGTATCCAGTTCATCCTGAGTCCACCGATATGTTTTTGCGATATCGCCAGAAACACTATTTCCATCCTGATCCACCATGCCAGTAGCGCCCTTTGCCGCTAAGATGTTATTCAGCGCGTCATGAACATCATCGCCTATAGCGATGTAGTAATCACCGGCATCCATGATATATCCCTTTGCCCCATTCGAGTCATAGCTGGCGAAAAGGTACTTGTCAACATCCACTGTAACCGTCTCAGATTCACCGGGCTGCAAAAGATTGGTTTTATCAAATCCTACCAGCTGAATAGCTGCTTTTTCTACCGAATTCTGGCGGTCGTAGTCTGTATATGGTGTCTGCACATAGACCTCAACAACGGACTTACCAGCCACATTTCCAGTATTGGTGACAGTCACTTTAACAGTCATTGTGTTGTTAGATTCTGAAACGCTGTCCAGCGTCTGTACGAAGTTGGTATAGCTTAACCCGTATCCAAATGGGAATACGACCTCATCGGCATAATCCCATCCATTTTTTGAGGCAAATGTCCCCGCATCTCCGTCTGCGTTACCCTGTCCCAGAACGCAGTCCTCATATCGAGTTTCATAATATTTATAGCCCACGTAAATGCCCTCTTGATATATGAGATAACGCGAGACCGCCGAGCTTATCCATGCATCAAAATCAGCGCAGATCTTGTCCATTTCCTCCGCATTTGTAAAGCCAAAGTCTCCGAAGTTCTGCGTGGCAGCAGCAGAATGGGAATCTGCGGCATATGTCTCAATCAGTTTCCCGGAAGGATTTGCGTCGCCAGTCAACAAATCCGCCACACCACGGAACCCCACCAGTCCCGGAGTTCCGACCCACAGGCAGGCATCGATATGGTATTCTTCGAGGTATCCAAGTTCCAGCGGATAAGCACTGTTGTTTATCATAATGATTTTGTCGAACTCGCCCGACTCGTAAATCATATTTAAAAGATCAATTTCCTCCTGATGGAGGGCAAGCGGACTAAGTCCCTGTTCGTCTAAAAGGGGGATGTCATTGTTCTCACCAGCGAATCTAGTAATTACTACAATTGCGGCATCATTATACTCTGCAAAGGTACTTTTTAGCTCATCGGTATAAAAAGATGCGGGACACTCAAGGTAATTTTTAAAGCCAACCGGGCTGTTTGGGTCCCTTCTGGTTGCATCAGCGGCCGCATATGCCTCAAACAAAGTATTGTTAATCTCAAACCCCCGTTCTTTCAGTGCATCGTAAAAACTTATTTGCCGTGTTGGATCGTTATTACCACCCCCGGAAACATTTTTATATAGTGGGTGGGCAGAAGCCAAGCCAAATAGTGTAACCCTGCGTTCCTCCGGCTTCAGCGGCAGCGTGTTGTTTTCGTTACGGAGTAGAACAGCTCCTTCTTCCATCTCAAGTTCAACAAATGCATCCTCATCCTCCAGCAGGGCATCTAAGTTTTCCTGGGTTAAATTTGTTACGTCACCATAGTCGCTTGCAAAATAAATCGCATCAGCTCCTTCATCCAATGAAACCAATTCTACACTTTTGGTGTTCAGCGTAGAATTGATAATTGATTGGAATGAAAAGGCGGTATTTGTCATAATTATTGCAAAAACAAGAACTGTACTCACAAGTGATACAAGTCCTCGAAGTATATTTGTTCTACTCATTTAACATTTTCCTCCTATTTTGATAGTACAGTATGAAATGTCTAGTGCACATTCCCTTCTGGTTCAAAAAGGTGCTGCTTCTTACTTTCGGTGTGTTTTTGTTGCCTGCTTCGTGCTTTCTATACCCCCCTCTCCAAGTTTTTACGTATACGTAGCAAAGGCCCTTGTTTGTATATATTTTATCGATCTGTCTTTTATTTTTATATGCGATTTTGTTCAAACATCTTTAATTTTGTTCACATTTCATTTATGATATAATTTTTAATACTATTTTGTTTCCTCCTTTTTTTCTGATCACCCGCAGACAAACCGGCAAGTTTCTTTACCGGTTTTATCACCCCACCTTCTCATACGAATATCAGGTTTGTACCCTCCGTTGTGGAGCGGTATCTCCGTTAGTCTCACTATATCACACCTATCCGGTCTCCTGTTCAACCATTTCGTAAACGATGGTCTTTTTTTCGTAATCGATGAAATGTACCATTTTTTATCCACATTGGCAAAACTTTATGCCATTTTGTACAGTTTTGAATTCTAATTGATCCCGTTTCTTTCCTTCAGAGTTGAGAAATGACACTTGCCTGCGGCATCGGCACATGCTACAATTTATGAAAAGTTCAGGTTACAGGCTGCCTAATGGCAGATAGAAAGGGGAAATGTCCCATGGTCAGAATTGCGATTTTGGAGGACGATGCGCAGGACTTGGCTTCTTTGGAAAAGTGCCTGCAACAGTATGAGACGGAGCAGCAGGAATCCTTTTCTCTCCACAGCTTTTCTGACCCTGCCGTTTTTCTGGAGGGGAATATTTCCGATTATGATCTGATTTTTTTGGACATTGATCTTCCCACTATGACCGGAATGGACCTGGCTCGTCAGATCCGCCAGCGGGACTCGCTGGTAACGTTGGTGTTTGTCACCAATCTGGAAAAATACGCAGTCAACGGGTATGAGGTGGACGCGCTAGACTTTGTGGTCAAACCTATCAATTACTATCGCTTTACTTCCATGCTGCGCCGAGCGCTGCGCAGTATCACAGCCCGCCAGCCCCGGGAAGTCATCATCCAGACAGCTGGCGGCATCACGCGGTTGAATGTGGTAGAACTGTATTATGTAGAGATCCGAGACCATCTGCTTATCTACCACACCGAACAGGGGAACCTGAATGCCTGGGGAAAGATGTCCGATGTGGAGGCGCAGTTGGTTCCCTTCGATTTTGCCCGTTGCAGCACGTCTCACCTGGTAAATCTGCGCTATGTAGATTCGGTATCTGGCAGTGATGTACTGGTGGCCGGTACCCGACTGCCTATTAGCCAGCGTCGGCGTAAAGCCTTTTATACCGCTGTCACCAGCTATCTCAGCCGGAAGTGAGGAACCTGTTATGCTTTCACCCACCCTTGTACATGGACTCGTGGTGCATTTCAAATTTTTTGACATTTTCATCGCTTTTCTGACGGCGACTCTGCTGTTTGCCCGTCATTGCAAGCCCCGGCCTCATTTCTGGCTGAGGGCCGTGGTCGGCGTCTTGCTGATTCGGCTTCTGTGCCTGGTCTTTGCCTACACCTACAGCGGCAACATCGTGCTGGAAGCCTTCTATTCCTCTATCCTGCTCTCCCTGATGTTGGTCGGTCTGATGGCATGCTACCAGGAAACCGTGTGGAACATGCTGTTTTATTTTGGTTCCGGATTCATGACTTGGTACATCACCGACCGCCTCTTTCTGATCGTCGCTTCCCTGGGACGCCTCAGCCCAGTTCTTGCGCCCTATTTCGTGGAAGACACCCTTCCACACATCCTGCTATACATAGGTACATTCCTGCTTGTATACTTTTTCATCCTTATCACGGTGGAGCGCCGGATGCACCGCTTTTTCGGTGAAGAGATACCCATGCAAAATTCCCTGATGCTCTTTGCCCTTGTCTGCATCCTGACCCCCATCTTTTACTTTGAGAGCCAGGCAATCGTCCACTACAATCTGTTTTTCTACAACTTGCTCAACGCCGGTGAGATTATCTTCTACCTGTTCATGCTGCTCATTCAGGTGCAAACGCTGATTGCCGCCAAAGAGCGGGCAGAACTAGTTACTATGCAGACCCTGTGGGCTGAGGAACAGCGTCAGTATCGTTTGACCAAGGAGAACATTAACGCGCTGAACATCAAATGCCATGACTTAAAGCATCAGATCCGCCACCTTCGGGAAACTGGCCGGGTGGACCAGGCCTATCTGGACAGCCTGGAGGAATCAGTGAACCTGTACAACAGCGCCGTTCGCACCGGAAATGAAACCTTAGATGTAGTTCTGACCGACAAGCGCCTGCACTGTGCCACACACAACATCCAGTTCACCTGCATCGCCGATGGTGCCAAGATGAACTTTATGGAGGTCATGGACATATATTCCCTCTTTGGCAATATGTTGGACAATGCCATTGAGTATGAAATGGGCTTGCCACCAGCCATGCGGTTCATCCATCTTTCGGTGAAATGCACCAACCGGATGCTGGTCATACACGTGGAAAATCATTTTGAGGGCAAGCTCGAAATGCGGGATGGTTTGCCGGTAACCACCAAACGCAATAATGGTGACCATGGATACGGGATGCTCAGCATTCGCCGTATTGTACAGAAATATGACGGTAACCTTGTGATTTCTACCGACTCCCAAATGTTCCAGGTAAACATCGTAATACCGGTACCAGAGTTGCAATAAAAACAGGCGGAGGGGCCAAGCTCCTCCGCCTATCCACATTTTACGAGATAACATCATGAAACCCCGCACTCGTGCAAAAAGTCCAACACAAGATTCAGAACTGCCGGATCATACAGCCGATCATCAGCGTGTTTTCGGTGTGGCACTGGCAGCAGACGCGCAGCCGGGGTTCCATAAGTCTGCTGCAGGACTCGGCATAGCTGTTCTGATTGTGCGGGGGCCACGGTCAAATCAGCCTGCCCATGAACCAGGAGGGTCCGCAACCCCGGATGAGGGCAGGTACGAGCTGCCACCCGTCGGCAAGGCACAAATGATTCATATTCCGACCCGGTCCAACTTTCATGGGGTTTTCCCATCCAGCATTCCTCGGCCGAGGAAAAGCCACCGATGTGACGGGTCAGCCAACCGTTGGCCAGTCTCCGTATCATTCGGGGCACACCGGCGGCGAGAAACTGGCCTTCCTGGGCAGTCACATCGGCAGGTCCATAAAAATCCACTACTGCAGCCAAGGGCAGCGGCGGGAAAAGGTCGCTTTCGGTTCCTCCCTCACAGCGTTCCCTGCTGTATTCTTCCGCAGCCGAATACGCCGCCATGACAGCCAGATACGCCCCGGCAGACTCCCCCCACAAAGCTACGCGGTGGGTGTCATAACCGTATTGATCACCATGCTGCCCCAAAAAGCGGAGAGCAGCCTTCACATCCTCCAGTGCAGCAGGATAAGGCGCTTCACCGGCCAGGCGGTAGTTGATGGTGGCGCAGGCATATCCTTTTTCTCGAAAGTAGCGGTAAAAGAGCTGTACCTGATGAGACTCCGCATCATTGATCACAAAACCGCCGCCATGGACGAGCACCAGCAACGGGACGGGCTCGACAGACGCTGGAACATACAGATTGAGCCACTGGGAGGAAGACCCCCTGGCATAAGGCAGATGCCAATATGTATAGCCGCCACGCCATTGGTTCACCTCTACATGTCGGATTGGTGCCGTCAAATTATCCCAGATTATGCCCTGCATACGCAATATCGAGGGGATATGCCATTTCTCATTCACAGTGTTGGGCTCCTTTACTAAAAAAAGACTGCAACGGTTGTTGCAACCTTTCTGGTGCACCATCGGCAACTCGAACCCAGGGCCCAATGATTATGAGTCAGCTGCTCTCGTAAATAGCCTAAGCATCGGTTACAAAGGGGTGTGGATTTTCCAATCAAAGTAATCCTCTTGAGTTATTGCTCCAGCTTCAATAAGTGATTTTTCGGTGCACCAGTCTCTAAGAAAATTTTGGACGGCTTCATCGTGTATTACAATGGCTACAGAACTTTTTCCTTTCCGGTTGCAAGATCGCAGACAGTTTTCTTTGTTTAGAACATACAATTCAATAAGGGTTGTATCGTCCTGATCTAACCAAAGCAGATTGTGGAGCAATGCCTGCAGCGTTTCATCCGCTTCCAAGGAAAACATTTCCTCCGGTACGTTCAAAGCATGGGCTATTTTATTGAGTTGGTCACGTTTGGGTGTTCGATACCCCATTTCATATTGGGCTATGCGATTTGCCCCGTTCTTTCCCAATCCAATCTTCTCGCCTAACTCCCGTTGCGTCATGTGCCGGTGTTGACGAATTTGGCGAATCCTTACCCCGATTTTCATAACGCGATGATCCCCCCTTTCGTCAGTAAATGCAGCTTGCAATATTCTCGCTGTATGCTATTATAATATTAGTCTCAGTTCGTTGGCTGGTTTGCTTTCTCGAACCTACCATTTGGCTGTTTTCTCAGCAGTTTTATCCGCATAATTTTCTCATTCTTTACCGTCGTCGCCCATTTTTCGTCGCCTTAAAGATATTTTTTGTGTGGCATTAGCCCCTCACCACGTTTCACATGGTAGAGCACCTGACTGTTAATCAGGGTGTCCTCGGTTCAAGTCCGAGAGGGGCAGCCACTACGCGATGGAACCTTACGTTCCATCGCCTTTTTTGTGTTCCGAAAACCACTCACCTAGCGAGTGGCTTTCGGAACACAAAAAAGGCCGCCCCGGCGGGCGGGGCGGTCAGGAAAAATCTGTGCGGTTACGCGGGGGGCTTCAGCTGATGGTGAGCGTCCAGGCAAAGGTTTGGCTGGCGCCGGGGGCAAGGATTTCGTGCTTGCCCTCTTCATTGACGCTGTTGGCCCAGCCGTTCCAGGGCTCCATGCAGACAAAACGTTCGGCATCCTGCTGCCACAGCACGGCATGCGGGAACTGCGCTTCGTCAAAGGCGACGGTCACGGTGTGGCCGTTGCCGGCGTCATGCAGGACCATCGGGCTCTTGACGCCGGTCAGCAGCCGGGTGGAATCGGCGCTGCCGGGCGTGCGGGTCAGGGTGATGGTTTCGGGCGCAGCCGGCTGCGGGCCGACAGCGCTTTCGGAACAGGTGGCGGCCTGGATCGCAAACGAGATATTTTCCAGCTTGGTCGCTGCAAAATACGGATGGAAGCCAACGCTGTACGGCATTTCCTTGTCGCCGGTGTTCTCCACCCGCAGCGCCAGCGTAGCGGTCGCCCCGGCCAGGGCGTAGCGCATGGTGAGCTTGAAGTCAAACGGGTAGCAGAATTTGGTCAGCCCATTGGGGGTGAGGGTCAGTTCGATCGCTTCGTCCTCCGCCTTGGCAACCGACCAGGGCAGCAGGTCGGCAAAGCCGTGGATTTCGATCGGGTAGGCCTGTCCGCCGAACATATGCACGCCGCCTTCCGGCTTGCTGCAGCTCGGGAACAAAATCGGGATGCCGCAGCGGGTGCGGTCGGTCGATTCAAAGTTTTTATCCCGCAGCCAGAGGTATTCGTCGCCGTCCTTCTGGAACGAGATGGCCATGCCGCCCTTTTCCGGGGCGACGGTCAGCGCATAGGCGCCGTCGGTGAGGGTGAGGGTCTGGTAGCGGACGCCGTATTTTTCATAGACGCCGGTGGAACAGATGGACATAGGTACCTCCTTTGGACTTTGAAAAAACAATAGAACCGGCGGCCATAGCCGGACGGTTTGCATACCGGAAACAGCGCCCGCACAAGCAGGCGGCGGGGCGGTGAACCCTTACAGCGTTACGCCGCCCTTGAAAATTGCAATCTCGCGGAAGCCGCCGGCTTCCGCCCGGGTTTGGCGCCCGCAAGCCGTGGCAAGCACAAGGCGGTACAGGTCTTGCGCGGCGGCGTCAATCGTTTTGCAGCCGTCGGCAACAACGCCGGCGTTGAAATCGATCCAGTTCGACTTTTTGGCGGCCAGGGCCGAGTTGGTGCTGAGCTTGAGGGTCGGGGCCGGCGCGCCGAACGGGGTGCCCCGCCCGGTCGAAAACAGGATCAGGTGCGCGCCGGCCGCTGTCAGCGCAGTGGCCGAGACAAGGTCGTTGCCCGGGCCGGAAAGCAGGTTGAGCCCGCGGGTTTTGACCGCCTCGCCGTAGCCGATCACGTCGGCGATCGGGGCGGCGCCGCCCTTTTGCACGCAGCCGCAGCTCTTGTCTTCCAGCGTCGTGATGCCGCCCTGTTTGTTGCCGGGGCTCGGGTTTTCGTAGACGACCTCGCCGTGGGAGAGGAAATAGTCCTTGAAGCCGTTGATCATCGCGACGGCCTTGTCAAAAACCTCTTTGCTCGCGCAGCGGTTCATCAAAAAGCCTTCGGCCCCGAACATCTCGGGCACCTCGGTCAGCACGGTCGAGCCGCCGCGCGCGCAGAGCATATCCGAAAACCGGCCGATCGCGGGGTTCGCCGTGATGCCCGAAAGCCCGTCTGACCCGCCGCACTTCATCCCGACGACGAGTTCCGAGGCCGGGATGGGTTCGCGCGCGAACTGCCCGGCATATTCGGCCAGCTGCTTGAGCAGTTCGCGCCCGGCGGCCAGTTCGTCCTCAACCTCTTGGCAGGTCAGGAACTTGACGCGGGCGGGGTCATACGCCCCAAGCTCGGCCAAAAACTGGTCGCGGGTCAGGTTTTCGCAGCCGAGCGAAAGCACCAGTACGCCGCCGGCGTTCGGGTGGCGGGCCAGCGCCGCGAGCAGCTTGCGGGTCTGGGCGTGGTCGGCCCCGGTCTGGGAGCAGCCGTAGGGGTGCGGAAAGGCGTACAGCCCTTCGACGCTGCCGGCGACAAGATCCTGGTTTTCCCGCACAAGCGCCT
>PPYE01433090.1_pt1 | contig 29620 bp, 25 predicted proteins | sample 1559881 | NCBI WGS metagenome assembly PPYE01 (sample SAMN08240022, study PRJNA423297) | Human gut metagenome, whole genome shotgun sequencing project. | reverse complement strand
TCTGCTGGCTCCGACTTTTCCGACAAAAATTGGTTAAATACTCCCGACAAAATATGGTCGCGATCTCCCGACGCCAACAAAGTGTATGGTGGCTTACATTGTCATAGTTCTTTTGAAAAGAACTATATAATACGGCAATTATGAATTAATAAATGACTTTTGAAACGGGGCTTTGACGCAAGAAACATCGTAACAACGACTTTTCCTCCTCCCCGAACGGCTTGGCTGATTTGAGATCAGTTGTCAATAGTCCAGTTGGACGTAGTAGTCTGGTCGGAGAACTGTGACAGACAGGCAAATAGCATGAACCAGCGCCGGAAATTGTGTAGCGTGCACAACTTCCGGCGCTCTTTGTGGTGGTCATAAAAGAATGTTGGGACGCAAAAAACGATACACGGAACCGGCTGGGAAAATGGAGTGGTCAGAGGGTAGTCAGAAGCGGGTTACCCTGTATCCGTATGCAATAAAATCGGTCTTTGGCAGCGTGTCCTTTTTATCTTCCACGTCGCTTTTGGGCGGGGGCCGCCGGCGGTTTTTCCCGGGTCCGGTCCCGGGCGGTGGCGGTCAGGACCACGGCCAGGGCTGCTGTGCAAACCAGGCTGACGGCCGCGCAAACGGTATCCTGCGCCGTGGGCTGTGTCCGGTCCCGCTCCAGAAGCATCGTTACGGCCGACACGGGATAGGCCGCGGCCAGGCCGTGGCCACTGATAAAGATGGAGCAGAACCCGTAAAAGACCGCAAACACGGTGCCCGGAATGTACCCGCCCGCGAACTGGGCAGCCAGCGCAATTATGGGCAGCACCGCCACATAGACGCAGAGGTTACTGCCAGTGAGTACCAACAGATCGGCCAGAAGCGGCCCGGCCGCTATGCCGGGCAGGCGCAGCACCAGGCAGCAGAGGATCCCCAGGACCCATTGCAGCAGCGAGTAGCCTACTGTAAGTGGCAGACCGGCGGCCAGCTTGGCCCCCAGCAGCGCGGGAAAGCGCACCGGCACCGTGAGCAGCCCCGGCAGCGTGCGGCTGGTGCGCTCCCACTCCATCATGCGGCCCACCGTGAGCACCGCCACAAAGGGAAAGAGGCTGCTCCGGTTGTTGGCAGCCAGATTGCCCATAAAGATGGCCACGGTGTACTGGGTCATATGGTCGGCAGCGGCCAGGTAGAAGCTGACCAGGATGGCCAGCATCCCGGCGGCAGTCCCCACCCATAAGAGGGACGTGCGGCGCAGTTTGAGCAATTCCAGACGGATCATCGTTGCCATAGCGTCACACCTCCTGACGGCGGCCAAACCGCACCATAAGCGCCCCGCAAACGGCCATCAGCAAAAGACAAAGGGCCAGCAGGGGCAGGGTATCCAGATAGAAGGGGGCCTCCTTTTGGGGCAGGACCAGCTGCCCGGTCGCCGCGAAGCCGGGAAACCATCGGAACACCAGCACGGGAAAGGTCCAGAGTATCGGCGAGGAGAGGGAAACCGTTTCCGCTGAGCCTGCCGCGGAGGCGGACATCACATACAGCCCCCCGAACATCTGGATGCTCTGGGCCACACCCCAGAGCACGCAGAGAAGCACACTGACCAAAGGGCCGCGGTCCAGCCAGAGTACCAGCAGAATGACCGGCAGCGTGATGGAGGCGTAAAAGAACCCCGTCAGCGCGGCGGCGGCCAGGCAGCTGCCAAAGGGCGTTACCGGGGTACCGGTCAGGGTAGTGGTCGCCGCCACCGCCAGCAGGCTGATAACCGAAAAGAGGATACAGCTCAGATAGACCACGCATAGTTTGGCTGCCACCAGACCGGACCAGCGCACCGGCACGGTGTAGAGGTTTTTCAGGGTCTCCCAGTCCCGTTCCCGCTGGAAGAGCAGCACCCCCAGGCACCCGCCCACCACCGGCAGCAGCAGCGGCCCCGCCAGCATGGCCAGCAGCAAAAAGGAAAGGCTCTGAAACGAGCCGTCGGTGCCGCCCTGCATGGACAGCAGGGTGGCGGGCACCGGGAACAGGCAGGCCGCCAGCGCTACCAGCACCACAAAGGGAGTGCGCCGGAGCTTGTACAATTCGCACCACAGAAGCCTACGCAATGCCCTCACCCCCGATCACCCGCTTGAAGTAGTCCTCCAGCGTGTCCTCGCACAGGTGCAGGTCGTACAGGGCCAGCCCGTCCGCCAGCATGGTGCGGGCAATGTCCGGCAGGGGCAGTTCCGGGTCCAGAATGCGCAGGCTCCGGGCATCCTCCACCCGGAACGCCGCGGTGTGCAGCTGGGTCTCCAGCAGGCGGGCAGCCTGGGCTGCATCCGACACCGTTAGGTGGATGTACCGCCCGTTCTTGGCTTCCAGCTCCGCCAGGGATTCCTCCTCCAGCAATACGCCGTGGTCGATAATGCCCACGTCATCGGCCAGCAGGGAAATCTCCGACAAAATGTGGCTGGAGATTAGGATGGTCTTGCCCCGCTCCTGACACAGGCTGCGCAGAAAGGCCCGGATCTCGGCAATGCCGATGGGGTCCAGCCCGTTGGTGGATTCGTCCAGGATCAGCAGCTCCGGGTCGTGCATGACAGCCAGGGCAATGGCCAGCCGCTGTTTCATGCCCAGAGAATACTGAGAAAAGAGCTTTTTGTCCCGGTAGGGCAGCCCCACCAGGTCCAGTGCCTCCCGGATGGCCCCGGAGCGGGGAATGCCCCGCAGGGTGGCAAAAATTTTCAGGTTTTCCGTGCCGGTCAGGTTGGGGTAAAACCCCGGGGATTCGATGAGGCTGCCTACACGGGGCAGGATTTTTTTCTCGTTGCCGGGCAGTGGCATGCCGAACAGAAAGACCTCCCCGGCGGTAGGACGGGTCAGCCCCAGCAGCAGTTTCATGGTGGTGGTCTTGCCGGCACCGTTACGCCCCAGCAGGCCGTAAATACGCCCGGAACGCAGGTGCAGGCTGACCCGGTTGACGCTGGTCTGCGCCCCGTACTGTTTGGTCAGGTTTCTGGTTTCGATCACGGTGGAATTCATATTCCGGTCGCCTCCTTCTCTGATAGAATACCACCTCCACCTTGCAGGGACCTTGCGGCAACCTTGGCTTTTTCTTGCGTTTTTTCCGGGTCGCCGCCGGGCAGCACCACCGAAAAGACCGTGCCCTGCCCGGGGCTGCTATCGGCGGTGATGCACCCGCCCATCATTTTCGCCAGGCCCTGGGCGATGGAAAGCCCCAGCCCGCTGCCGCCGGCCGTGCGGGCGGGGTCGCACCGGTACAGCCGGTCAAAGATGCGGCCCAGCTCCTCCGGGGCGATGCCCACCCCGTTATCCCCCAGGCGCAGCTGCACCCCGTGGGAGGTCCGCCCCATCTCCAGCGTGACCCGGGTGGCATGACTGTGGGCCAGCACATTCTGCAAAAGGTTGTTCAGGATGCGCCGGTAGCCCTCCCCGTCCGCCAGGGCCCAGAAGGGGGTTTCGGGGATGTTCACCTCATAATCGATCCGGGCTTCCTCCAGCAGGGGCACCCAGTCCACCAGGATGTTCCGGGTCAGTTCCCCCAGATCCTGCCGGGTGGGCTGCAGGTCCGCCTCCCCCGAATGGAGCTTGCACCAGGCGAACAGCCCGTCGGTGATCCCTTTGAGGTCGTAGGATTTCCGGCGGGCAATCTCCAGGTATTGCTGCGCTTCCTCCCCCGCCACCACCTGGCGGTGGACCGCGTCCAAATAGCCGATCAGGGTAGTCAGCGGTGTGCGCACATCGTGGGAAAGGCTGGTCATCAGCTGCCGGTCGGCCGCCTCGCTGCGGCGGGCCCGCAGCTGTTCCTCTTCATAGCGCTGCACCACCCCGTTGACCGCATAGGCCAGGGGCGCCGTCAGCTGCCCCGGGGACGCCAGGAGCCGCCGGTTGCCGTTGCCCTTTTGGATTTCCTCCAGAATTTCGGTCATTTCCCGGATCTGGCGCCGGACCTCCGCCACCAGCCACAGCGCGGCCCCCAGGCAGATCAGCCCGATTCCCGCCAACACGGCTGCTTCCATCTCACACATCCTTGTTGAACCGGTAACCCACGCCCTTCACGGTCTGCAGGTAATGTGGATGAGCTGGGTCCTTTTCCAGCTTTTTGCGCAGGCGGCTGATGACGGCCATGATGTTGCCATCATCGTAGACGTAGGGCTCCCCCCACACCGCCTCATAGATCTGCGCCTTGGTCAGGATCTTTCCCTGGTGCCGGGCGCAGTAGAGCAGCAGGTCAAACTCCTTGGGCGGCGGGGCAAAGGTGCCCTGTGGGGTGGTCAGGGTGCGGGCGTCCAGGTCCACCGTCAGGTTCTGGTATTCCAGCCGGGACGTCCCCTCCCCCTGACGATTCAGGCGGGTATAGCGGCGGATCAGGGACTGCATCCGGGCCAGCAGTTCCTCCATGGCAAAGGGCTTGGTCAGGTAATCGTCGGCGCCGGCCCGCAGCCCCCGAACCTTGGACTCAGCATCCCCCCGGGCCGTCAGCATCAGGATGGGCACCCCGCTTTTGGCCCGGATGCGGGCCATCGTCTCGAACCCGTCCATGCCGGGCATCATCACATCCAGCACCACCAGTTGGTAATCCCCCTGTTCCAGTAGGGCCAGGGCCTCCCGCCCCGAGGCACAGCAATCTGCCGCCAGATTCTCCTCTGCTACGCTGCGGGCCAGCAGCGCCGACAGATCCCGGTCATCATCCACCAACAAAATCCGATCCATGGCACAGCTCCTTTTTGGTATTCCCTTTTATCCTATCATAAAACAGAAACGACGATCCTAGCATTTACCTTGCATTTTGGGGAGCGGAAAAATACCATAATAAAGCGCCGGAAGTTGTGCTGTGCACAACTTCCGGCGCGGTTGTCCGTATAGCGTTACAGTTCGTTGATGCTCCCGGCCACCGACAGGCGGCAGACCCGCCGGGCAGGGCCAAAGGGTGCCGCCAGCGAGGTAAAGACCAGCAGCGCCACAATGCCGCCGATGGTGGAAAAGGGCAGCTGCCAGGCCACACCCCAATAGCGGGTGATCATCTGGTGATAGAGGAAGGCGTGCAGGGGCAGGCCCAGGCCGCAGCCCGCGGCGAAGCCCAGCACCGTGTAGGTGGCGGCCTCGGCAAAGATCATGGCTTTCAGTTGGGCGGCGGCCATTCCCACCGCCCGCATGGCGCCGTACTGCCGGGTGCGGGCGGCCACGCTCAGCGAGATGCTGTTCACCGTGTGGATCATGGTGATCAGGGTGATGATGGCGAGGAACCCGTAGACAAAGAAGCAGAACATCCAGTAGGTGTTGCGGGTGTCCCGGTTGAGGTCCATCCGATCGTAGAAATCCCAGCTCCCCGCCAGGGCCTGGAGCTCGGTCACCGTCTCCCGGGTGGCGTCGGCGGTCAGCTGGACGTCCACCACCGCGTAGCCGGTCTGCCCGGTGAGCTGGGTAAAGAGCGCCTCGGAGCAGATGACGGTGGGATGATCGTCGGCGGAGAAGGGGCTGTCCTCCAGCACCCCCAGCACCGGCAGGGCGGTATCGCCGATCTGGATCGTGTCCCCCACCCGCAGGGAGTTGCTCTTGTCGAACACCGTGAGCACCCCTTCGCCGTTTCGTACAGCGTCCAGGTCACCCGCGGTCAGGCTGCCTTCCGCCCAATGGAACTGCTGTGCCTCGTAGGAGATGAGGTCGATGGGGCCGGTCTTTCCCTGGTACTCTGCCTCCAGGCTGGCATACATCCGGCCAAAGGCCCGTTTCACGCCGGGCTGCGCCGCCACCTGGCCGGCAAAGTCGGTGGGAATTTCGCAGGCGTTGGCGGGGCTGCTGTAAAAGACGTCGGGGGCCCAGGGCTGCAGCGGATTGAGGGCCAGCTGGACCCACTGGACCATCACCGAGAAGGCGAGGATCAGCAGGATGCTCAGGGCGAAGGAGCCGGTCATGAGCAGCAGGTTTTTGCGGGATTCCACCGCGTGGTGGATGCCTAAGGTAACTTCCACGCGGCGGCCCGTCCGGCGCATAGGCCGCGCGGGGCGGCTGCCTTTGGCGTCGTTGCCGCTGACCGCCGCCACCGGGCTGACACCTGCGGCCCGCCGGGCCGGTGCCAGGGAGGAGAGCAGCACGGTGAGCACCCCCACCACCACGCCGCAGACAATGCCCACCGGGCTGACGGCGAAGAGGGGGATCTGGACAAACTCCGACCCGGCGCCGAACCGCAGCAGGGCGCAAAGCCCCCAGGTGAGCAGGATACCGGCCGCCACCCCCAGGGGCACGGCGGTTTTGCACCAGTAGAGAGCCTCCCACCGGACCAGCCGCATGATCTGGGCCTTGCTGGCGCCGATACAGCGCAGCATCCCGTAAAATTGGGTGCGCTGGGCGGTCTGGCTGTTCAGGCTGCCCGCGATCATAAAGACCCCCGCCGCCAGCACCAGCACAAAGAGAACGGCGGCCACCAGATACATTCCCATCACATAGGAATCGCTGCTGAAGCCGGAAAGTCCCAGCAGGGCGGTGTTCTCCGAGAGGGTCTCGTCGGTAAGGCCGTACTGCTGCCGCCACCGGTCCAGCACCTTGCGGGCGTTGGCGCCATCGGCCAGCCGCACAAACCAGACCGGGGCCAGGGTATACCCTTCGGCGTCGGCCAGGCTGGCAAAGGTGTCCCAGTTGAGAACAGCCCCCACCACGCTGGCGTCGCTGCTGATGGTCACATCGGCGCCGAAGCCCGAGATGGTATAAACGAACGCCCCCGCCGGGGTGTGGAGGGTGACCTGGTCCCCCACCTCCACCGAGAGCATCGCCTTGGCCCGCCGGGAGAGGAGGATTTCGTCGGGTGACTGCGGGAAGTGCCCCTCGGCCAGGTCGTCATAAATCTCGGTCAGGATGGCCTCGTCGCCGCCCACCACCACGCAGGGTTTGCCGTCCATGGTGTAGTCCTCCGACAGAGTAAAATTCAGCCCGTCGTACCGGGACGCAGCTCTCACCTCCGGCTCCGCCGTGATGGCGTCGGCGGTTTCCTCCGGCAGGGATTTGAGCATGGCGTGCCAGTGACCATGCTCCTCGATGACCCGGTCGGTCTCCATGCGGATGGCCATATCCGCCATGCTGAAGATGGCCGTGACCAGCAGTACCGCCATAAGGATGCAGAGCACCGTCATCCGGTTCTGGCGGCGGCGCACCCTGGCGGAAAGAGGAATCAGGCCCAGATAGCTCTTCATGCCCGGCACCTCCCGAAATCGGTGACCACCCCGTCGGACACCTGCAGAATGCGGTCGGCGGTCTGGGCGATAGTCCGGCTGTGGGTGATCATGACGATGGTCTGCTCGTAGCTGCGGGATGCCTTTTTCAGCAAGGCAATGACCTCCCCACTGTTGCGGGTGTCCAGGTTGCCGGTGGGCTCATCGGCCAGGATCAGGGCAGGCCGGGTGATCAGCGCCCGGCCGATGGCCGCCCGCTGCTGCTGTCCGCCCGAGAGCTGCCCCGGCAGATGGTGCCGCCGTTCGGTAAGCCCCAGCACCTCCAGCAGCTCTTCGAGATAGGCACGGTCGGGGGTCTGGTAGTCCAGCAGCACGGGAAACAGGATGTTCTGTTCCACCGTCAGCTCGGGGATCAGGTTGAAACTCTGGAACACAAACCCGATGTTCCGCCGCCGGAACACCGTCAGGCTGCGGTCCTTCATGGCGAAAATATCCTTGCCGTCGATGAGGACTTTGCCCTCGGTGGGGGTATCCAGCCCGCCGATGAGGTTGAGCAGCGTGCTCTTGCCCGAGCCGGACTCGCCCACCACCGCCACGAACTCCCCCTTGGGCACCGTGAAGGTGGCACCCCGCAGGGCGTGGACGGCGGCCTCGCCCTGGCCGTAGGTCTTGGAAAGGTTCTTTACTTCCAGTAATTGCATTGTGTCAGACACCTCTTTCTTGGAAACTGGGGATAGTCTACCACCCCCAGCCTACAGGCACCCGACGTTTTCCCTACAATTTTGCAGGAATCCAGAACCGCAGGGTAAAGACGGTTCCCCGGCCCGGTTCACTCTCGGCCTGGATGGTGCCGTCGTGGGCTTCCACAATGGCCTTGGCCAGCGGCAGGCCCAGCCCCACCCCCTGGTGATCCCTGGAAAACCGGCTGCGGTAAAACCGCTTGAAGATGTGGGGCAGATCCTCCGGGTGGATGCCGCTGCCGGTGTCCGCCACCGTGATCTGCACCGTGGAGGCAAAGGATTTCCATTCAATTTTGACCGTGTCCCCGGCTGCGGTGTGGTCCAGGGCGTTTTTCACGAGATTGCCCACCGCTTCCAGCATCCAGACCCGGTCGCAGACCAGCGTCACGTCATCCGCCCCCGCCAGTTCCAGCGTCTTGCCCTCCTGCCTGGCCCGCCAGGAAAACTGCCGCCGCACCGCTTCCATCAGGACGGCCACCGGCTCCTCCGCCTTTTCCAGCGGGGTGGTACCGGCGTCCAGTCTGGCGATTTTCAGAAGGTTCTGCACGAGGTTGTCCATCCGGTCCAGCTCCTGCTCGGACCTGTCGGCAAAGTCCCGGATGGCGGGCAGATTTTCCGCTTCCTGCTGGAGCAGTCCGTTATAGATGTTCAGCGCGGCCAGGGGTGTTTTCAGCTGGTGGGAGATGTTGGAGAGGGTGTCCTTCAAAAATACCCGGGCGGCGTTCTCCTGCTGGGCGTGGGCGTTGAGGATGGCCGCCAGAGAGTTCACCTCCTGGAAGAGGCGGTAGAGTTCCCCCTCCTCCTCGCAAAGCAGGCGGGCGTCGGTGTTCCCCGCCAGATAGGCCTGCACCTGGGCCACCGCCTCCTCGAGAATCCGCTCCTGGTTCCGGAAATAGAGATAGAGCCCGCCCAGCAGCACAAGCACCAGGCAGGCCCCTGCCCCTACCACCAGGGCAGCCGCGTGGGGCTGCCCCCAGACCGCCGCAGCCGCAGCGGCCGCCGTAAACAGCACAACCGCCCCGGCCGTGGCCCCGAACAGCCGCCGGGTGTGCCGGTTGGCCAGCATCCGCATGGCGTAATTCATGGCGTCACACTCCATTTGTAGCCCATGCCCCGCACCGTCAGAATCATCTGCGGATGGGCGGGGTCTTCCTCGATTTTGGTCCGCAGCCGCCGGATGTAGACCGTCAGGGTGCTGCTGTCGATGTACCGCTCCTCACAGTCCCACAGCCGCCCCAGAATCTGGTCGGCGGAAAGCACCTGCCCCGGATTTTCCATGAGAAAACAGAGCAGCTTGTACTCGGTGGCCGTCAGGTCCACGGAGGTGCCGTTTCGCGTCACCGTCTGCTGCAACAGATCCACCGTGATGCCGCCCGAAACCAGCTGGCGGCCAGTTTGGGGGAACTGGGCGCTGCGCCGCAAAAGGGCATTCACCCGGGAAAAGAACACCGCCAGCTTGAAGGGTTTGGTAATGTAGTCGTCCCCGCCCAGGTCCAGCCCCATGATGACCTCGGTCTCCTCGTCGGCAGCCGTGAGGAAGATCAGCGGCACCTGGGAGGTCTGCCGGATTTTGCGGCAGAGGTCGTACCCCGACCCGTCGGGCAGTGATACGTCGAGGATCACCAGGTCAAAGGCATCCGCCCGCCAGAGGGATTCCGCCTCGGCTCTGGTAGCGGCCGCCGTCACGGCGTAGCCCTGCTTTTCCAGCGCAAAGGTCAGTCCGCTGCGCAGACTGGCATCATCCTCCACAAAGAAAATCCGTTTCATGGCTGCCTCCCTCAGTTGGAATGGTTTTGCTTTATTATACTGTCCGCGGCGGGACAATACAAGAAAAGGCGCCGGAAGCGTGGACAGCACGGTTCCGGCGCCGATTGAGATAAACAGGATGTTGGGGGCTGTGCTTTTCCCCGCCCTGCTGTATAATGAAAGCAGAAATCGCAGGAGGTAACAGCCATGCAGGAAAAGCTCTACACAACGCCCTGTGGCAAGATTCATTACTGGGTGAATCGTGACTGCGGCCCCGAAGCCATCACCCTGGTCTTTCTGCCGGGACTGACCGCTGACCATCGGCTGTTTGACAAACAGATTACCTGTTTCGAAGGAAAATACAATCTGCTGGTATGGGACGCCCCCGGCCATGGCGCTTCCTGGCCCTTCCGGCTGACCTTCACCCTGATGGACAAGGTAAGATGGCTGGACGAGATTTTCTGCCAAGAAGCTCTGTGCCAGCCGGTGATCGTGGGACAGTCCATGGGCGGCTATGTGGGACAAGCCTATGCGGAATTGTTTCCCCGGAAGCTGAAGGGCTTTGTGGCCATTGATTCGGCCCCTCTGCAGCGAAAGTATGTGACGGGCATCGAACTGTGGCTGCTGAAACGGATGGAGCCGGTCTATCGCCATTACCCGTGGAAGTCTCTGCTGAAAACCGGCTCAAAAGGAGTGGCCACCTCCGCCTATGGGCAGGCCCTGATGCATGAGATGATGATGACCTACGACGGCGACCAGGAACGGTATGCCCGGCTGTCAGGCCATGGGATGTGGATGCTGGCCCAGGCTATGGAAGCCGACCTTCCCTACAAAATTCCCTGTCCGGCACTGCTGATCTGCGGAGAAAAAGATCATGCCGGTTCCTGCATCCGGTACAACAAGGCCTGGCACAAAAACACCGGCATCCCGCTGGTGTGGATCCCCGGAGCCGGACACAACGCCAACACCGATGCGCCGGACGAAGTGAACGGGCTGATCGGGAAGTTTGTGGAGGGGTTGTGACGGGAGAGGGCGCTTCAGCGTCCGCCCAGCACCGCACGCAGTCGCTCTTCGGTGGCGGCGGGAAAATGGGCCTGAATCTGGCGGAACACCTTCGCCCGGGACTGTACCGGGTCGGTGGCGTAGGCTGCCGCGATGCACGCCGCACCCCAGAGCGCTTCCGGCGTCGTGTACTCTGCCCGGGGCCAGCCGTAAGGCTGGCCTTTTTTGTTGAGTTTCTGCCGGAAATCCCGGATAATCAGATAGCTGCTCATCTGCAGATCGGTCACGGTGCCCTCGAAGTTCTTCTCTCCACCCTTGCCGAATCCGGCCCGCTCTTTGAGCTCATAGGAAAGCAGTGCGTATGTATCGGTGAACTGGTCCATGATCTTCTTCTGGCGGGCGGTGGCGAGACCATCGTCCCACCGGCTGTCAAAGTCGTAGCCGTCCCGCCGCCAGTTGGCAAAATCCGGGAACCAGGCTTTGGAGATGAAGCCCGCCTTCTTGCCGAAGAATTTGCCGTAGGCCACCCGGCCGCTGCGGGCAATCAGCTGCCGCCACTCCCAGGGATCACGGGCGGCATCCCCGCTCCACCAGTCAGTAGGACAGGTGCGCTCCTCCGCCGAAAAGCCGTCGATGCCGTTGCGGAACAAAGGCAGGAATCCCACCTCGTCGATCCAGTCCACCAGTTCCTGCCAGCTGTGGATACATGCGGGGTCCTCCCAGGCCGGACCCCGCATGATCCACTCCCCGTTTTCCACTGCCATCCTGCCGCACCCCTTTCTGTCTCTTGTAAGAAAAATGCTCCGGGCGATGGCCGGGGCATTTTGACCCGCTGGGAAAGAGAAGGCGAATCGCCCATAAGGTAAGAGAAAACGCAACAAGTGAACTTAACAACTTAAGTTTTTGTTATGTTTCTTCACTTATTGCTGCATTACCTCTTCTGTTGCTGCGATTCTTTCTTTACTTTCCATCCTGAATCCGGTATTTAACCCGGTTACCGTAGTGGACCGAAGTCAGCAGACCGAAGCGCTCGAATTTGAGAACAAAGCTCCGGATCGTTGCATAAGCCGCATTGCCGAAGTCTTTTTCCAACCGCTTGGTGGAAAACTCTTCGCTGCCATAGGCCGTGAGGACAAACTGCCAGAGCACCCGTTCCTTCTCGGTAACCTTCCCTTGCCGCAGCGCCTCCTCAAAAGCCTGCAGCGTCCGGGGCTGCGGCTGATCTTCTCCCAGCCGGTGATACACCGATTCCGCAAAATAGACCAGGAACGGCGTCACATCCAGCACGCCGCTGATCTGCTGATTCTGTTCCACTTGGGTGTACGCTTTATAATACCGGGCGCAGCTTTCCTCCACAAAGCGGGACATCGGCACGAACAATGCCGACGAATATCCCTGCTGCACCAGATACCACAAATGGAGCAGACGCGCCATCCGGCCATTTCCGTCAAAGTAGGGGTGCAGATAGGCAAGTGCGAAATGCAAAACAGCCGCTTTGATCAGGTCATTCTGTGTTGCTTTTTCGGCAGCAAACGCCGTCAGTTCTTTCATGTAGGCCGGTACCTTCTGCCAAGGCAATCCGGTATGTTCCGTTTTGCCGTCAATAACCGTCACTCCGTCATTGCGATACCAATGCCCCGGCAGTAAACGATCCTCCTCCGGCAGAAAGTCACCAATGGTCATCTGATACAGCCGAAAGAGGTTTTCCTCCGTGATGGTATGAGACCTGTCCGCGATAAATTCCAGTCCCTGTTTCATGCCATAGATGCGATGCTCCTCTTCATTCTCGGGTGCCTGGCCGGACAAAATCCGACGCACGCTTTTCCGGCTGGTGTCAATCTGTTCGATTCGGAATGTAGACAGGATTTCGTCTTCCATCGCCCTGGTTCCATACAGACGGGAACTCTGCTGCAGCGTCAGCAAAACACGCGCCGCCGACAGCGGAATTGGTACCGCCTTGTCCAAGCATACCATGGAATTCCCGTCAAAGTCATGCAGCGGCAGTTCCTGATAGAAATACTGCTTGTGCAGTGCGAGAAATTCCTGTAGATTTTCCTGGCCGTATTTATACCCCATCTTTTTGAGGTCCTGTATTCTGGGGTCTGAGAGCATCTTGGCAAATAAAGCGGCTTCCATAAAAGGGCTCCTTTGGAAAGGTGATAGAAAGCAGTACCATTTAGTATCGGTATACAATATATGGGCCCGAATTGCAATCGGTATTTTGTTGGGTTACCTTGTCCAATGAGCTTTACTGTGTATGGTCCGCCAAAAATCTGTGCGGTATCTAACCCAGCAACTCAGCAGACAAAAACGGGATATGCTGTAAACTAATGTGTCCCATTTTTTCCCTACGCCGGGGAAATTCTTTTTGCCGCATGATTTTGACATTCTTTGCTGGCGGCTTTTCCTGGGGACAGTCCTTGGTCGTTGCGGTTAGGGTCACCCCGAGCCCGAGAGTACCAGCAGAACGTCCCGGAGTATAGATGCTCACTCCACAGAGGGTCGGTCAGAATCAGGCAAGCCTTGGCGGGAACGGGTTTCAACAGTGTACCCTTAAAGGTGGCGATACTTATTTAGTGGCTTGAGATTTTACGCTGCAAAATAATGTGCTAGCGGTGAATTCAATTGCAGATATTTACCAGTTATGCTATACTTTTAACGTCCTATTGTTATACATCCGATCCGTTCAACGAGATAAGAGAGGAACAATTCATGGAACCAAGAGTGATTCAGACACTGAGTAAACAGAGGGATTCCGGAACAATCGTAGAACTGGTGGAAAATGAGGCAGGGTTTCGCTTTGTGGTGAAACGAATCCTGAAGTTGGAAGAGCCCATCTATCGAGCCATTTTTCAGAAGGAAACGCAGGCTCTAACACGCTTGAAGGCCTGTGAGAATATTGTCCGCATCTTTCGCTCGGATATACAAATCTCTCCAAACGGCCGGAGCGAAGGTATAATTTCGATGGAGTATGTACCGGGACGCCCTTTGGCCCGTGTACTAGATACTATTCCAAATGCCTCTACCCGATACTTCTTGGTGAAGCAATTAACGAATGCTATACGCCATGCCCACCAGAATTCGGTGATTCATCGGGACATCAACCCCTCCAACATTCTCATTACGGATACATTTGAGCTGAAACTCATTGATTTTGGAATTGCAAAAATCCGTGGGATGTTTCAAGACGGAACCACATATCAATTTGCCACCCAGAATTATTCCGCGCCGGAGGTAACCATCCATAGTGAAAACGCCACTGAACGTAGCGACATATATTCGCTGGGTGCTGTAATTTATTTCCTTTTTACCGGCGAAGTCCCGGTTACAACTTCTGAAATGCCCCTAGCCATCCAGTCTGCTGGCGGTATCGACGTAAAGCTAAAAGAAGTCCTCTTGAAGATGTGCGCGCCATCTCCGGCTGACCGATATGAAAACATTGATGACTGTGAGCTTGCCTTGGCGCCGCTTTATCAGCGTTATTGCGGAAGCGACGAGCGATACTACTTTGCTGTCCCCACCAATGCACTTGATGAGTTGAAGAATCGCAATCTGGTTCGGAAGAATACCCACTATCAAGAGCTGTTGAATGACTTCCTTCCCTCTCAGTTCACAGGTGGTTTGATTCGACGTCGCGTTGATGGGGATACTCCTATCTATTGCTTTGACGGAATTAGCATCTCTATGGAATGTGTTTTGTCAGACGATTTTTTCCAAGTGATTCGTTTTCGCCGGCTGGATGCTTTTAAACGAGAGCAACACAAACGATTTTCCATGGAGGTCCCCGGACGTTTCCAATTTCTATTTTCGCACAGGATCATCAATACTCCACTACTTCAAAATTGCAGCCAGATTCTGAGCAACCGGATTGAAGATTTTCAAGCGGATATCCACTCGCAGAAAAACATTGATCGAGAATACGACACGCAATATGGTATTTGGAGGCAGTTCATTCAGGCTATGATTGAAGATGCCTCTAAAAATGCCGCCCGGTTATACTACACCAGTGTCCACTATGAGGACGGGTTGTTTCTATTCCAGCTGGATTTAGACAGTGTGCCGGATGATGCATTCAATCAGGATACTCTGTTTATTTGTGAGCAGCGCGGACGCTCCAATAAAAAGCCTCTGCTGGTAGAAGTCGGAAACTTCTTGGAATACCGGGAGGACGGCGCTGTGTTGGCCGTCAAAGCCTTACCTAGAAAGCCTCGGCTACCAGACAGCGGTTCCATTTGTCTGGATTACCGCAGAGAAATCCAACAGTACCGCCGCCAGGAAGCAGCGCTGGAGGAATTTCGCCGTTCCGAGACTGCCAACGGCGGCAATCTGAAGGGAATTTTTGTGGGAGCCGAACAACCCGGATACTTCCAGTTCAAATCCACGATCCATTATTATAATGAGCAGTTGGATTTCACTCAAAAGCGTGCTGTACGAAAGGCTCTGGAAGCCGAGGACATTGCCTTAATCCAAGGACCTCCGGGAACCGGAAAAACCAACGTTTTAGTGGAAGTAATCAGGCAGATTTTGGGACAAAATCAGCGGAATCCTGCACTAAGCCAAAAAATTCTGATTGTGTCCCAATCTCATGCCGCCGTGGATAAACTGCTGGAGGATCTTTCGGACTATCTGGAGGATACCACCATCCGCATCGGTCGGGAAGAAAACATTGATTCTAAAATCAATGAACGGTTTGGCCTGGATCATTGTCAGGCCCTATGGGTACAAGAAAGCGTTGAGAATTGCAAGGCATGGTTGGCACAGCGTTTGTCGGAACAGGATGTTCCCATGGAAGCATTTTGCAAATACGCACGCGTTGTGGAGAATTTGAAGCTTGCAAATTTGGAACAATTAGAGCGCGCACAGCTGGAACAGATTGCTGCGAAATTTGAAAATACTTACGGAAAAAACCGAAGCAATCCCTGGCTGCAGAGCTGCCTGCTTTCTGAGCAATGGATTCGACGTATCAGTGAAAGCGATGAGCTAGAAGAGTATTATATTAAGAATGCTTCCATCATTGTGGGAACCTGTATTGGTGTTATTTCAGACCCCCATGTCCGCGACACGACTTTTGACTATGTGATTGTAGACGAGGCTGCAAAGGCCACGCTGCCGGAGATTATGGTTCCCTTAGTTCGAGCACGAAAGGCAATCTTGGTGGGTGACCATAAACAGCTTCCGCCGGTTTTTGACCGGAATGCCCTTAAAGCCAGCTTCCAGTCCCCCCAAATTGCGGAGCTTCAAAACACCGGGTTCGGAAAATTGTTTGATATTCTTCCCGATAACTGCAAAGAAACGCTATCTACCCAGTATCGGATGCATCCGGCCATTGGTGATCTCATCAGTCTTCTTTTTTACGATGGAAAAGTACAAAACGGTGTTAATGAGTCAGAGAGAACCACGGGCATTCCCATGCTTAATGGCCGTGCCATCACCTGGTTGACCACTTCCAACTCCGGCGCTGAACGTTTTGAACAGCCTGTTGGTTCACAGCATGGATACGTCAACCATTTGGAAGTTACCGTAATCCAGAGATGCCTGCAGAAATTGAACCAAGAAATTGCCGGGTTAGGAGAAACGTATTCCATCGGTATCATCACGCCATATCGGGCGCAGCTGGACTTGATCCGGAACCGTCTCAAGCAATCCCCTTTGAGCCACATCGAAGTGGATATCAACACAGTAGACGCATTCCAGGGTAGCCAGCGTGATATTATCATCTATTCCACTGTTCGAAGCAGCAATCGATGGCGCATTGGTTTTTTGAGGGAAGAACCAAGGCTTAATGTTGCCTTTTCCCGTGCAAAACGAGCTCTGATTATTGTGGGTGATCAAAAGTTCCTCAGCAATCCTCGTATTCCTGGCAACCGTTTTCCCCATGTAATCAGCTATATGCGAGAGCATCCCGAATTTTGTCAGGAAATAGATGAGAAGGAGTTTATCAATGCTGACTAAATGGCAAAAAAGTATTGAAAAATATATTCCCCCGCAGCTTCCTGGCTATGATTTTATCTGCCGTGTGCCAGTCTATGTCCCAGTTCAGGAAATCGGGCTGATCGTTTGGGAACGCCGCATTCAGGGGCTTCCTTTCATTCAGGAATGTGTACTCACCGCCATCCGCATCGGAGCCAAATCTCTCCCCGACCTCGCCGGGCAGTTCGGACTTCCAGAAAATATTATGCTACAAATCGTTTTGCAACTGGATAGTGAGCAGCTTGCCGCGATTTCCTGCGGTGACATTGTGCTGACCGATTTGGGGAAAAAAGTGCTGGACAGTCAACAGAAAGTTAAAATTCTCCGCAATCAGCTCAGCCGCATATTCGTAAACCAGATCACGGGTGAGATCTCGGATATTCCTCCCCTGGGCACCTACCGAGAACCGCCGCGCGGACAGGCATACCTTCTGGAGGTATATCCCCTCAATCTGGAATTCCTTCGTGGCAAGTTTAATACTCTGGCGACAATTTACCGGGAGAGCCGGTTAGCCAACGTGGCGTTCCAGAGTACTGCTGACAGTGCTGAATTGTATCGGATTCTCGATATTTCCTACCACACGCTATCCTATCAACGCGAATTCTGTTTTGTATATCTGAACCAGGCGGATCATTCTCTGGCTTTTCGTTTCCAGTCCGGAATTCAGACCTACGAGGATGTGCTAGCGGAACAACTCAACGGTCGATCTCTGGGGGCCTTGAATCTCTTTTCTTCTCCGAAACGTCTCTGCACTGCTTCCTCGGAGAAGGAACGCCTGCCCCATGACTTGATTGAGGCGTTCAAGCTCCGCGGAGTACAAAGTGATTGGGCAGATTCACTGGAAGCTGCCTATTACGCTGAACGCCCGCTGCTTGATGGCGAACTTCAGGACATTTTGTACCATTGCGCAGATTTCAAAGCACCACGAATTTTCATCCAGGCACCGTTTCTGGCAGAACTGCTCAACGATGACATCCTCCGCACGATTTTCTCCGCGCATACAAAGGAGGTCATAGTCTGCTATAACAGGAATGATTATCAGGCCGATGCAACGTTGGAAAGGATGGGAAAACTGCAGAAAAACTGTACATTGACCGTCGTTCCATCTGAAAACATCTCTTGCGTGAAGTTCTACTTCGGTACCGCCTGTGCCATCCAAGGCCAATACGCAGCAAAGGAGACCGTTTACCAGCGACATCTTTACAAGTTGTGTGCTGAGATAACATTTAATTCTGCCAATATCAAATCGCTCTGGAACGCCCTTTCAGAAATTGGAGTAGAATCATTCTAAAAAATTATAACGAAATCCAAATAGGATAAAGGGAAGACCGCGTGTTTGCACACGGTCTTTCTTTCATCCCATTTTATTTTGATTCAAATAACCGCATACTCCATCTCGAGGCCTTTTATTTTCTATTTGCAAACGAAGTTGGTAAACAGAGGGTAGTGAATCTTAACAAGATTCACTTTTTTCCTGAAACAGGCAGGTATGAATCTTATTAAGATTCATACGGGAGCACCTCTTTCCGGAAAAAGTGAATCATGCTATGATTCACTTTTTCTGAGTAAGCAGGAAATGTCGGCAGAGAGTGAATCATAGCATGATTCACTCTCCCAGCCGGTTTTTCCCACCTACTGGGAGGAAAGGGGCCATGATACGCAGGTTTCCCCACACGTCAGATGGGGCTGCACGTTTCAGGTTGCAATCCTTAGACCTCCAACGACTGCAGGCGAACGGGTGGTGGCGCCCTGCCGGTTGTGTTCCTCCAGTCCGGGGGCGAGCGGCAAACAGGACTGCTACTTTTCTTTTATTGAATATAGAACTTGCTTGTGCAAGTGATTTTTATAAAAGCGCATATTGGCGCGTGTTTTTGATTTTTGGAAAGATACAGAGGGAAAGTGTACCCTTTTTCAATCTATCATACATACAAAGCACCCGGTGCCTTTGACAGAAATGTCGAGGGCACCGGGTGCTTTTTTTGTTTTTCAAGAAAGGAAATGTCTATGTCAAACGAACTCAAAACCTATACCCTCCAGGAGCTTTACGCACGGCCTATGGAACCCATCTCCTGGCTGGTGGAAGGATTACTGGCACCCGGCTTGTACTTCTTGGGCGGTTCGCCCAAAGTGGGCAAAAGCTGGCTGGCGCTGCAGCTCTGCCTGGCAATATGCCGCGGCGACCCTTTCCTTGGATTTCACACCAGGAAAAGTGAGGTACTCTATCTGGCTTTGGAGGACGGCCCTCGGCGGCTGCACGCCCGCGCTTTGCATCTGACCGAGGAAGCGCCTGCCGGTCTGCACCTTTGCGGCCATGCGCCCATGATCGGGCAGGGGCTGGAGCAGCAGCTGGATCAGATGCTGGCCGACCATCCCAACATCCGGCTGGTAATTATTGACACGCTGCAAAAGGTACGGATGGTTGCCGGTGCCAACGCTTCCTACGGCAACGATTATCAGGATGCTGCCGCACTGAAAGAACTGGCCGACCGCTGCAACGTCTGTCTGCTGGTCATTCACCATCTGCGCAAAATGCCGGACGAGGACCCTTTCAATCGGTTGTCCGGCACCAATGGCCTGACCGGGGCGGCTGACGGCACCATTATTCTCATCCGCCAGAAGCGTCAGGAGGGAACGGCCTTGCTGACGGCCACCGGACGGGATATCGAAGATGTAGAATTGACGCTGGAATTCTCCGACTGCTGTTGGAGCCGCAGCCGCTCACCGGATGAGTTGCAGTTGATGTACCTCTTGCCGGCTATCCGGCAACTGCTTGCCACCGGAGAGTTTCTAGGGTCCGCCACAGAGTTGGTGGAAAAGCTGGGACAACAGGGCACCTTGTGGGGGCCGGCACAACTGTCCCGTTACCTGCAGAGCCATAGGGAAGCACTGGCGGCGCAGGGAATTTTGCTGGACACAAAGCGCAGCAACCACAAACGGTTTCTGTCTCTTTGTCTGGCGGAAAGTAACACGGGTGACGGCAATGACGGTTGTGACAGTGGAAACCAGCTACGGGATATGCCGTCACAGCCGTCATCATCGTCACTTCCGTCACAGGTATCATGATGCAGGAGGAATGTATATGGCTTATATTCAACAACGCGGAGAAAGGAAATATAAAATTACAGTTTGTAATGGATACGCCACAACAGGGAAAAAACGGATGCAGGCGCGCACCATTGATGTCCCCAAGGTGATTCCAAAGCGCAGTATCAGGCAGTACGTCTATGCAGAGGCTGAGCGCCTGGAAAAGAGATTCCGTACCGGCATCGACGAAAGTGAAAACACCAAGTTTGAAACCTATGCGGAGCATTGGCTGGACCGGGTGGCCAAGCGATACAAAGCCAGTACTCTGGCTGGTTATCGAAAAATGTTAGAGGTGGCGTACCCTTATATTGGAGGTTTGCCGCTTTGCAAGATCCGGCCTATGGTCTTGGGAAATGCAAAAGCTCCTGCAGTGCATTCTGCAGGAGCCGCTGCTCTATCGTGTATTCTATCTGATGGCCCTCTCCACCGGTCTGCGCCGCGGTGAGCTGTGTGCCTTGCGGTGGAGTGACCTGCACGGTGGGAATCAGGTGAAGATCCAACATTCCCGCAGCACTGTGGTAGGGCAGGGCGTGCTGGAAAGTGACACCAAGAATCACCGCACCCGCATCGTGGTCATGCCGCAGATCGTGTTTGATGAGCTGGGAGAACTGTTCACCCAGCAGGCCCTGGAAAACAATGGGGCTGACTGGAACGGTTTGATTTTCCAGCGTAAGGGGAAGCCGATTCATCCTGACAGCTTCAGCCGTCACCTGCGGCATCTGTATGACCGGAACGGTTTTCCCGAGGAATACCACCTGCACACCATGCGGCATTTCTTCGCCACCTATCTGCTGGAACATGGCACCAGCAAGCAGGTAGCAGCCGACCTGCTGGGACACGCAGATACCGCCTTTCTGGAACGAACCTACTGCCATCCGCAGGATATCTGCAAAGAGGAGGCTGCCGGGTTGTTTGATTCTCTGCTGGCACCGGTGGAAGAGGCTTACACAGATTCAGAATAGGTACATCCCAGAGAAGATGTTGGAGTGACTTTGCGCGGAAAATTTGACCTGGCCTCGCATAGGTCAGGGGATGGGAATTTGGATGCCATTCACAGTCACGGCGGTAACCGACGAGGGATCGAGCAAGGCATCAAATTCGCAAGTCACCTTATAGTACGGGCCGTCAAAGGTGGAAGAACCAGTGCCGGAACCTTCTGCGCTGCGTTCACCGCCTTTCTCCCATCCTTCAGGAAGTGTACGGGTGGTGCCGTCGGTGAAGGTGAGGGCGAGGGAAACCCGGCTCAGACTGTCGCGCACCTGAGAATCTTCGGGGTGTTCCCCAAAGATGACCTCCACGCGCATGGGCGTGAGACGCACCTGTGCAATGGGAGTGCCGGTCTGCGGTTCCACGGTATCGGCTGGAACCTGCACAGTAACCGCAGGCTGGGATTCCGGAAGGGTGAAGGAAAAACGCATGCTTTCCTCCCAGTTCCAGGTGGTTTCGGTGCTGCCGTCGGCAGCTACGGTGTTGCCGAAGATGGACAGGATCTCCAGCTGGACCGAATCCCCGGTCTGCAGCCCCTCATGGCTGGCTGTCAGCAGGAGGGGAACGGTGTTGTCAGTGGGGTCCGGGTCTTCCAGAGAACGACAACCGACGCCGTTGGTCCGTCTGTCCACGGGGTTAGGCGATTCCAGTACGGCGAATACAGAGTAGGACAAGGAAGGGTCATACTGCCCCTCTTCAAAGGTGATCTGCGCGGGAATGTAGGCCATTGAGCCGTCATCCACAACGCCTTCCAGGGTAACGGTTATACCAGCCTTTGTCTGAGAAAGACTCAGCCCTTCCCCGGACATGCCCAGGCTGGTGGCCTGCTGCTGCCCATCGGTGCCAAAGAAAGCCTTCATCGATTGCCAGGGAAATACACCGGAAGCCAAGGCACCGGTACCCAGGCAGACCGCCAGGGCAGCTGCCGCGGCCAGCGCCCATAACCGGCGAGGACGGCGGGGCCGGGAGTTCAGCCCTGCCTTCTGGCGGACCAGTGCCAGAATTCTCTCGGATTCTCCCGGCTGAGAATCGTTCGGTTGCGGTTGGGGGAGGTAATATTCTTCCATCCATTCAAACCACGTCTTCATGTGTGACGCCCCTTTCCTGTAAAATGTTCCGCAGTTTTTCCCGGCCACGGGCCAGCCGCGTCTTGACGGTAGACAGATTCAGGCCCAGAGCCTGGGCAATCTGTGCGGTCTTTTCCCGGCGGTAGTAGTACCGCAGAAAGATTTCCCGCGTCAGTGTATCCAGAGTATCCACGGCCTCGCGGGTCAGGCGCTCCAGCTCCTTGCGCTCCAGGTTTTGCGCTGCCTGCTCTGCGGGGGCAAGAAAATCCTCCGGCAGAGGCTCCATCGGCCGCAAGGTTCGCAAACGGCTGCGGGCTTCGTTTCGGCATACCGCTCCCAGATAACTTTTCAGTGTGCCTTTGGAAACGTCCAGCCGGTCGGCGGCTTGCCATAGTTTTACAAAAGCCTCGGCGGCCACTTCCTCCACATCCTGCGGCGACAGCCCGGGTCCGGCTGCGCGTACCACTGCCGCTGCGTAGGCACCGTACTGCCAGACACACTCCTCCAGCGCCTGCTCCTCTTTTTGCTGCAGGCCCAGCAGAAGTTTCTGTTCCTCCACAGCTTCACCTTCCTTCGTTTTTCTGTGAAACATGTTTCACTCTTATATACGCGGCATGATCGCATCTGGTTGCAGAACTGCCCGGAAAGTGCAAAAGGCTGACAGAATTATATAACGATAGATTGCCTCCCGACAAAGGATTGAGGAATTGATGCTGTTTGCACGGAATTTACCCCGTCGATTCGTTGGGTTTGGTGATAGCTTTGTATCGCAGAGGTTGGTATCCTTTGTGTCAATACACACAAAGGAGTGGTCAAAATGGCAAGCATCCGAAAACGAGGGCAAAACAGTTATCTCATCGTAGTATCCCGCGGTTACGATTACGAAGGCAACCGGCTGAAAGCTGCACAGAAAACGGTACATCCACCGAAAGATCTCACGCCCGGCCAGTGCAAAAAATGGCTGAACGAACAGGCTGTTCTGTTCGAGCGGGAAGTACGGCATGACCCACAACCCGTGAACCATGCCATGACACTGGCAGCGTATACCGAACACTGGCTGCGGGATATCGCCCCAGGCAAGCTGGCAGCCAGTACCTATTCCCGTGACCAACAGGATATCCGGCGCATCCTGCCAGCGCTGGGGCATTACAAACTGACCGACCTGCGCAAGGAAACCATCCGTGCCTTCTACGAAGCCATGCGCTCAGAGCCTAAACTGACGGATGGACAGCCGCTATCGGAACGATCCGTGGAGGGACTACACAACACACTGTGCAGCATCTTGTCCGGTGCTGTGGATGAAGGTTACCTGATCCATAACCCGGCCTGGCGGGTGTACAAACCTAAAGGCGTGCGCAAAGAGCGCCCGGTGGCCGATGAGGAAACGGTGCAAAAGCTAATCGTCGCTCTGGAAACACAAAGCATGAAATATGAAGTGTACTTCAAACTGGTACTGGCCACAGGGATGCGCCGCGGCGAAGTCTGCGGATTACGCTGGTCTGACATTGACTGGAGGCACCGGACCATCCATGTGCAGCGGACGGTAGTCAAACTCAGCGGACAGAAGATCTTTACCAAGGAGCCAAAAACCGCAAGCGGCAACCGGAGAGTGTACATCAGCAAAGAGATGTGCAAGCTGTTGAAAGCGTGGAAGCAGGAATGTGCATGGCAGATGGAACAGGCAGAAGGGCAGACCCTGACGGAGGATGATTACCTCTTCCGGCAGCCGGGCGGCGATCCCATGGTGCCCACGACCTTTACCTTCCGTTTCAAGAAAATTCTCAAGGAAAACGGGTTGCCTCTAAACTTATCTGTCCACAGCCTGCGCCATACCAACGCCAGCCTGCTCATTGCCCAGGGCGTGGATGTCCGCACCGTTGCAGGACTGCTAGGTCATTCCCAGCCCAGTACCACACTGGATATCTATGCTCACGCCTTTGATAAAACCAAGCGAGAGGCACAGGAAAAGCTGGGAAAGGTGATGGGGTCATAACAGGAAAAGAAGCCCGATGCGGTTGCATCGGGCTTCTTTTCAGTTCATCTGTAGTTTTGCCTTCAGGCCTTTTTCAAAGGTGAAAATTTCCCACAACCGTTCATCTAGGGCTTCGAACAATTTCGTAAAGTAGGGGTTCCGACTAATTTCCCTCCAAAATAATATACAAAGGGGTAAAACCGCTTTCAGATTCATGGGCCTCGTCTGTATCGCCGGAACTTCCGCCGCGAATCATTCCGATTGCTTCAAAGCGAGAATTTAATACAACACCGCCGCTGGAACCGTGAACTACCCTTTTATCAACAGTGTAGAAGGGGATCCCAAATTTTGTCTTTTGTTGGGTGACTTTTGCATGAAGAACCTGTGCGGTGCGGTGGGTGGTAAGATACTCGGGATAACTTACCAGCCATACCGGCTGGCCAATAGCAATGGCACGGGAATCGCCTTCTTTATAAAAATAGGGAATTTGTAGAGTTCGCTCCGACACGAAGATCGCATAGTCCTTCTCCTTGGATACGGCGTACGCATCCTGAGCGGTCAGGTTATAATTGCTGTTGTCTCCAGAATCATATAAATTGACCACCTGGATATGTGTGTATGCACAATCAATCACATGCTGACAGGTTAACACTCCCCTATCTTTTAGGTAAAAACCACTGCCCTGGGAAATCATTTCGTTGTTTTGATCTTTGCACATCAGGATGACTGTTTTCTGGAGCTGCTCCCGAGGACAGCCAAAGTTTCCGTGTGGAAATTCTGGGACATCAAAAATTTCATTATATTGTTCAGCCAGCTCTAAGAATAATTCGTCGTTCTCTCCGCGTACGGAGCGGATGTAGTTCAACTTTCCCCATAGGATGCGTCGAAACAGTTCTTGAATCTGTTGAGAATCACCTCCATTGGATATCAATGTTTGAAGTTTTCTACTATGACAAAAACGAGAGGTTGCATACTTTTTAGCTTCAGTATAAACATCGCCAGCAAGGCAATTATGCAAAATTGAACGCATAACTTTCAAGTATTCACGTTTGAGATTGAGCTTTTTGTTTACCACGATCCCGGTTACTTCTTGACGTTGAAATGTAGCGTGCAAGGTGACTTTGTCCGTGTTGATTTCAAAATTATGCTTACTAAAAATTTCAAGTAACTCAGATCCTAAATATATACCGTCCGAATCCACATGGGCTATTTCTACAGGGATCTCTCTTTTGCGAGAAGAAAAAGTAATGTCATCTGCATAGCGTGAATATAGCAAATTATACTTGCTAGCTAATCTGGTTAACGCGCTGTCCAGCGGAGCACTCACCATATTAGTGATTACAGGAGAAGTGGGGGCGCCTTGCGGCAATGTCCCATTCAGACAAGAAATCTGCGCGATGGTTATAGCAGCTTCCTTTCCCATGTTATATGGTGGGTGGGTTAACGTGCCGACGATTCGCCCAAAATGAAATTGCTTGAAATAGTCTTTCAAATCGATATTGAGAAGATAGCGAGAATGGACATGAATTTTAGCGTTCATCACATGATTGCGTTTTGGAATGAAACCGTAAACTGCTTTTCGCTTAACATAGATTGAATCGAGATAGGTAGCTAATGTTCGCTGGATAGCCTTTAATTGAGGATCGGGAGCATCTATCTGTCGTTTGTTCGTAGAACCGGTTTTTGGTGGCTTGGAATTCTTAGAAATCTGGAAACTATGGTACATGTTTTCCGGGCGCTTGCCAAAAAGTATATAGCGGAGCTTACTGTCCGGAATTCGCAATATATTTGCAACGTCTTCCCGAGATTGCAATGTTTTTGACTCGGTGTCTTCCATAATTCCTAAACCTCTAATTGCTTCCATATACATAAAATGGAAAATAAAATAAAAAGATATATAGGGGAAAATTCAACCTTCTGTGCGACATGGCGCGATTCGGAGTTATACAGGATCTCTGTTATCTTAAGAATCAGTCGATCAAGATATCTCGAAACATGGAACAGGCACATTATAGTCCCGACGTTTAAGTTCGTTCGTTGCGTAGCGCTAACGTAAAGCAATTTCCCTATATATCTTTAAAGAGATTATACCATTCTTGATAATTATGTCAAATACATGCACCCGGGGCTAAAATGCTGACTTTTGTTTGGTGGGGATGGCGATAAAAAAGAGCAGCATCCATAAGGATGCTGCTCTTGGTGCGGCCGGGGGGATTCGAACCTCTGGCCTTTGGAGTCGGAGTCCAACGCTCTATCCAGCTGAGCTACGACCGCACATTTATGAAAATCGTCGCTGGGACGAGATTCATCGTATAAAATTGTGAAAATCGGGTTGGTGGTCAATTCGTGGTCAGTCTACCGCGAGCCACCGGGTGATGTGCCTGCTTTTCCACGTTATGCCGAGCAATTTCTTGCCGACTGCCTAACGTGCCACAGTTGTCGGAGAACTGTGAAGGACGGGAAAATACGATGATACAGCGCCGGAAGTTGTGCAGCGTGCACAACTTCCGGCGCTGGTTGTGGTGGTTATAAAAGAATGTTGGGACGTAAAAAATGATATACGGAACCGGCTGGGAAGCGGAGGTGGTCGGATGGTGGTCAACCAATAATCTGAATGGTTGGCTTTTCTTTACCATTGCTCCAACGGCTGATAGATTTGCCTGGGGCCGTGGGGAGGGACAGGCAACGAAAGCCCAATTGTCCCGGTTTCCTGGGGCAGATCTACAATATATGACTGAAGGAAAAATGAACGATGTATGGTATACACCAAAAAAGAGCGGCCCAATCCAAAAAACTGTGGGGTATATCCGGGAAAAACCAACGAAAAAAGAACCTTGAATCAAAAAACTTGACGATATACAAAAAAACCGCTGCATCGCATAATAAAATTGTTCCCGGCATGACAGATTTGCCGTGCCGGACAAAAGCCAAATGTGAAGGAGAGAAAGAAAAATGAAACTCAAAAAACGTATTCTTCCTCTGGCGCTTGCGGGCCTTATGACGATGAGTTGTCTGGCGGGGTGCGGCGGAGCCTCTTCCGACAGCGCAGCAGAGAACAAGGCGGATACGTCTTCCAGCACGGCGGCGGAAAGCGAGACCTCCACCGGCGAGCCGGTGGAAGCCACCTACCCGCTGCGGGATTAAACTGCGACCATCAGCATTTACATGAAAGACCCCAGCAATGGCGCTGTGGGTGACTGGTCCGAGATGAAGGGCATGAAGACTGCCGCCGAAAAGCTGGGCGTGGAGATCGAGTTCATCACCCCCGCTGTGGGCAGTGAGTCCGATCAGTTCAACCTGATGATCGCTTCCGGCGAATATCCGGATGTGATCCTGTGGGATTACCGCACCACCCCCATGAGCCTGAACGAGATGGTGGACACCGGCGTTCTCATCGATGCCGACCCCTATATCCGGCAGTACGCACCCAATTATCTGAAAGTACTGGAAGAGAACAAAAACTTCCAGAAGGAAGCCCTGTCTGACAACGGCCACTATCTGGCTATGTATGCGTTCAGCGACGTGAGCATCGTTTCGGGCGGTCCTGCTATCCGCAAGGATGTGCTGGACAAGTACGGCCTGGAAGTTTCCACCACCGTGGATGACTGGACCGAGCTCTTTGCGACCCTGAAAGAACAGGACCCCGACATCCAGTATCCCCTGACCGACGGCAAGGGCCGCGACGGCTCGGTGTGGTTCTGCATCCCTATGACCGCTTATAAGACCTCCAACATCTTCTGCCTGGACGACGAGACCGGCGAAGTGGTCTATGGTCCTTCTACCGACAACTTCAAGGAATATGTGGCCAAGCTCAATGAGTGGTACAACGCCGGTTACATTGACCCTGAGTTCATGTCCAACGACGGCACCTCCATGAATGCCAAGCTCACCGACGGACGCAGCGTGGCGGGCACCAACATGCAGCTGTCCTACCATATCGGCAACATCACCACCGCCGCCCGTGAAACCAATCCCGAATTCGAGTTCGTGGGCTGCCCCTGGCCGGTTCTGAACGAAGGGGATGAACCCAGCTACTACATGCCCAACGGCGTCGCCTATTCCGGCAAGCAGGCTGCCATCACCTCTGCCTGTGAAGATCCCGCGCTGGCCGTGCAGATCCTGGACTTCTTCTACTCCGAAGAAGGCGAAGACCTGCTGACCTGGGGCATTGAAGGCGAAAGCTATCAGGTCAACGAGGACGGCACCAAATCCTTCACCGACAACATCATGAACAACCCCGACGGCAAGAACCCCCAGGAAGCCATCATCGAGTATGCCACTCCCCAGTACAACTTCGCCAACGTCATGATGGAAGAGCCCTATGTGGAGATCATCACCACCCTGCCGGAACAGCGCGAAGCCCGCAGCACCTGGTTGGATGCCGTGGATGGGGTTAACCTGCCCTATCTGACTGTGGATCCGGAAGTGCAGAGCGACTACACCATGCTGATGAACGATATTACTACCTATGTGCAGGAAACCTACATTCAGTTCATCACCGGTCAGGTCGATCTGGAATCCGGATGGGAAAACTATGTGAACACCCTCAACGGCATGGGCCTGGAAACCGTCACCCAGTATATGGCGGACGCTTACGCCCTGTATCAGCAGCGCTGATCCCGTTTTTACCCTCCCCGGCGTCTGCGGACTTTCCGCAGGCGCCTTTTTGCAGCGCGGGGGCGCAGCAACGATCCCCGGCAACGAACCGGCACCGCCCGGCGGGCGGACAATGAGGTGAAACGATATGCAAAGCGCCATTTTTCCCGGCCGTCCCTGGCTGGATGCGGAAGGATGCCGCATCCAGGCCCATGCGGGCGCGCTGTTTTATGAAAACGGAACCTATATCTGGTATGGTGAAAACAAGGAGAAGACGGACGGCAAAAACGGGATCTGGACCTGGGGCATCCGTGCTTACCGCAGCACCGATCTGATCAACTGGACCGACTGTGGGCTCATCATTCCCCCGGTGCTGGATGATCCGGAATCCAACCTGGCCCCCCAAAAGCGGGTGGACCGGCCGCATATTCTCAAAAATCCCCACACCGGGCAGTATGTCTGCTGGCTGAAACTTTCGGGCAAGGACGCCTGTTTCACCCTGCTTACCGCCCCGGCACTGCTGGGCCCTTACACCGTCGTGCGGGAAAACTACCGCCCGCTGGACAAGGAAGCGGGGGACTTTGATCTCTACCAGACGGAGGACGGCACCGCATACCTGTATTTCAGCGGCAGCCACGGCAGCATCTACGGAACCGCCCTTACCCAGGACTACCTGGATATCACCGGCCCGGTAAGCGAGCAATACGGGCGCCCCGGTCCCCCGCGGGAAGGGGTGGCGGTGTTCCGCCACGGCGAAAAATACTATATGCTCACCAGCGGAATGACCGGCTATCTGCCCAACCGCAGCGACGCCGCCGTATCCGATACCCCGCTGGGGCCCTTTGTGCCGGTGGGGGACCCCCATGTGGCAGACGAGTCCGGGGCCAGCTTCAACAGCCAGATCAGTCAGGTGTTCCCGCTGCCCGGCAAGCCTGGGGCATACATCGCCCTGGCGGACCGCTGGGTGCCTTCCTATCCTGTGGATGCCCGCCTGGCAGATCTGTTTGTGCGGGTCATCGGTTCCCATCACCGGCCGGACCGGTTTTCCGCCACGGCAGAAGAGGAAGCGGAATTCCAGCGCCGTCCCCGTGATGTGGAGGTGAACACCTCCCTGTCCGACTATGTCTGGCTGCCCCTTACGGTGGAGGAAGGCCGCCCCCGCATCGGCTGGCGGGATTCCTGGACCCCTGCCCAGCTGTGACACACAGAACATAGAGATACAAAAGACCGCTGCCCGGCGCAAACTGAACAGGTCCGTAAAAAGTAGACAATAGACAAAAAACCTCCCCGTGTAGGATAATAGAACTACACGAGGAGGTTTTG